>ERZ1023241.9-NODE-9-length-202952-cov-21.573700_pt1 | contig 202952 bp, 201 predicted proteins | sample MGYA00380455_ERZ1023241 | MGnify/ENA primary metagenome ERZ1023241 (study PRJEB33173, sample SAMEA4830304) | metagenome | study: EMG produced TPA metagenomics assembly of the PRJEB25223 data set...
CAATCAACCAGTAAAAATCCACACAAGTTGTTCTTCATAATCTCTTAATGATCTTACTTAAAACCTCGTCAGTTTTAAGCTCCAACCTAATCACTTAACGTTTTGTTTCATGCATTGCGTTGGTGTGCTGCGTATTGTATACAGTTTCAGAACCAGTGCAAGAGCTTTTCTTAAAAATATTCAAAAAAGCGTATCGTACGTTTATTTTTTAATCTGAATTGCTATTTTTAGCAGTTTTAATGCTTTTTTCCAGTCATTTTTGGCCTAAAAGTTTAAGCAAATGTGAATTTCTACTGGTTTAGTTTTTATTAAAAGGGATCGTTGCATACGATCCCTTTTATTATTGAACAATAAATTCTAATTTACCTGCTCGCCCAGCCAATTCATAAATTTTTGTCGTTCAGCTTTAGATGCCTGTTTCCACAACTGAATTAATAGCTGATCAAGCTGACCAACTGATGCATTTTCCCGAACGTTTGCAGTAGCCACATTCGGTGTGCTTGCAGTTTGAGGGTAGACCGCTGCCGGCTGATTTGTTGGAGTTACAACTTTATTCGTTGTCAAATCCACAGATTTTCCTAAAACGCTTTGCCCTAGTAATGGTTTTGCTGCATCTTTTGCTCCTGCCTGCTGAACCAGAAGCTGATTTTTTGCATCATATAAACCAATAATTGGCTGATCTTTATATTTTTTCGCTTCATCAAAATTTTTAGGCGCGTTAATTAAACCCAATTTATAAGTTTCACCATCTTTAAGTTCTGGAGTTTTTACAGTTACTACACCAGATTTTAAAATGTCATGAGAATTATCATTGTGCTGGAAAAATTCATTATAACGAACACTAATCGCATTCGTACCCGCATCCAGTTTATAAGTTTGATCTGAGCGTAATAGACCTGAACGTACTTCCTGATCATTCACTGCAATCATCTTGATTTCTTCAGGTACGGTTAATATCACGGCTGAAAAAGCTGATGTGCTGCCCAATAATGCAACTACAGCTGCTGTAATACGTAAATCCATGTCACTCACTCATTCTGGTTAATATATAAAATTTTCATTGCACTATGCCGTGTACAAATGACAATTCTATGACAAATGCTTTGCCTCTACAGCACTTTACTCAGCATTTATCAGACTATCTATCTTCTAATTTCTGCTATATCACACATAAAAAAGAAGTACTTAACAGTACTTCTTTCTCATCTCTAAATCGATTATGCAAAGGTCTTAAATCGTTCTGCATCATCCATAAAGGTTTTTTCACCTGGAGGGGCTTCGATTGAACCAAATACCAATTGAGCACGAAGCTTCCAGTTCGATGGAATACTGAAAGTTTGCGCCACTTCTTCATCAATGATCGGATTGTAGTGCTGTAGTGATGCACCAATATTATGTTCAGCCAAAGCTGTCCAGGTTGCAAACTGAGCGATACCGCTGGCATGCTCTGACCAGATCGGGAAATTATCTGCATATAGCGCAAATTTTTCTTGCATTCCTTTAATGACATTCTGGTCTTCATAAAACAGTGCAGTTCCATAACCTGCCGCAAAACTATCTATTTTGCTATTGGTAGCCTCAAAAGCATCTGCTGACACCAAGTCACGTAAAGTTTCACGCACAATATGCCAGAAAGTATCATGTGATTGACCAAACAAAATCACTACGCGTGAAGATTGCGAGTTAAAAGATGATGGACTATGTTTCACCGCCTCTTTAATGATGTGCTCAATTTCTGCCTGATCCAGGCTGACATTTTTCCCAATGGCATAAATACTACGGCGTTTTTTAATATGATCTAGAAATGCCATGATCTCACCTCGTTCTATTCTGATTTAAAAACCGATAAGATCATCCTAAGCATTTTCACTGCCCAAAACAGTCTTATTTCGATAACAATGTGTTTTATTTATAGAACATTCTCAAAGATGTTAAGGTTGATACTTTGTATCAATCACCTTAGCGCATGCTAATTTCAAAAATCGCCGGTCTTAGCTAAATACTTGGAAGCTGTCTGGATTTACAGACTCAATTTTGTCTTCTATTGCTTCTTCAATTGAACCGAAACAGACCTGAGCACGTAGCAACCAGTTTTCATCAATTTTAAAATGCTCAGCTACAGGGTGATTGATCTGTGCATTATAATGTTGCAAAGAAGCCCCCAGACCGGAATCAGCCAGCGCAGTCCACGCAGCAAACTGTACCATGCCGGAAGTCTGCTCTGACCACAGTGGAAAATCATCGGCACTAAATGGAATCTTTTTCTGTAATTGCTGAATGGCACACTGATCTTCATAGAATAGAATCGTGCCATAGGCATTTGCACATTGATCCAGCTTGATTCTAATCCCTTCATAGACCGATGCCGGCACATGCTGGCGTTGAATGTCTTTCACAATATTCCAGAATTGATGATGTGAATCGGCAAATAGCACGATAATGCGTGCACTTTGTGAATTATAGGCTGAAGGACAACTATGCACAGCTTCCTGAATCAGCTCGGTCAGATAAGCCTGACTGTAATGCACACGCTTACCTAGCTGATAGGTCCCACGGCACTTTTTTAATTTCTCAACAAAAGTGAATTCTAAATTTTCAACTGCTTTACTTTTTTTAGGAAATTTAAAATCCTTAGTCAGGTCAGTTGTTAATACCTGCCCAATTTTATTGAGTAATGCCATTTTCTACCCTCTACATATAGCCTGAACTTCAATCACCAGGAAAATCCCATACAATTATAATGGGTTTATTCAGGCAGGCAGGATTTGCTATTTTTTTATGCTGCTTTTTAGAGCATTCAAACTCCTTAAAAACAAAAAACTCCGCATTTAGCGGAGTTTATGTTACGCAAGTCGCATTAATTATTTTTCAGTTTCAAACAATGCAGCAACGAATGATTTTGCCGAGAATGGACGTAAGTCATCAATTTTCTCACCTACACCGATAAAGCGAATCGGTACATGGGTACGGCTGGCAATATTAAACAGCACACCACCTTTTGCAGTACCATCCAGCTTGGTAATGGTTAAACCCGTTAAACCTACTGCTTCATCAAACATTTCAACTTGATTAATGGCATTCTGTCCTGTACCAGCATCAACCACCAGCATCACTTCATGTGGCGCAGTCGCATCAATCTTCTGCATGACACGTTTAACCTTGGTCAATTCCTGCATCAGGTGACCTTTGTTATGCAAACGGCCTGCAGTATCTGCAATTAAAACATCCACACCTTTGGCACGTGCACTTTCGAAAGCATCAAAAATGACTGAAGCGGAGTCAGCACCATGACCCTGGGCTACTACGGCGATATTGTTGCGTTCACCCCAGATCTGTAACTGCTCAGTTGCAGCAGCACGGAAAGTATCACCCGCAGCCAGCATGACTTTTTTACCTTCGCCTTGCAGACGTTTTGCGAGCTTGCCAATGGTCGTGGTTTTACCTACACCATTTACACCCACGACCAGAATTACATAAGGATTTTTGTTTGGATCGATATGCAGCGGTTTTACACGCGGAGCCAGCAGAGCGACCAGTTCTTCCTGAAGCGCTTTATACAGCGAGTGAGAATAAATCAGGTCACCGCGTGCAGTACGTTCAGTCAAATTGGCAATAATCGTTTTAGTCGCATCAACACCGATATCTGCAACCAAAAGCTGTTCTTCAACTTCTTCTAATAATTCATCGTCAATTTCTTTGCCACCAATCAGGATATTGACCATCCCATCGGCAAGATTTTTACGGGTTTTGGTTAAACCCTCTTTCATACGGCTAAAGAAACCGCCTTTTGTAGCAGGTTCTTCTTCCTGAGCTTCTGTCGCTACAGGTGCAGAAACCTCAGCAGTTGCGCTTGGTGTTTCTACAATTGGCACATTAACCGCAGGTAAACTCGGTAACGTGACATCATCATCTCCGATATCAGCATCAATCAAAAATTTGTTTTGCCCATTAGATTGCTGTTGCATGCCGAATCCTTGAAAAGCATTGCGTTAAAAAATTGAATTCTAGCATAACTTGCAGTGTTTTGAGCGGGCAATCCAATCCATGAATAAACAACCAAAAAATAACAGTGTTTGGTTGCTTTCAATACAAGATTTCTGAAAAATAATCCTAAATACAAATATCTATTCATTGGAAGACTTTGTGTCCATATCTTTTTTTGCTATCTCCTCCTTATCCAGAATCATTAAACAACGGATTTCTCCAGCCGCTGTACTCCTCCTGAGTTTCGGTTTTAACCCCGTACATGCCGCAACCCAGAGTGAATTATCCCGCACCACCATCGAAACCTATTTAGGTAATGGCTTAAAAGTCATTATCCGGGAAGATCATCGCTCCCCGATGGTGATGACACAGATCTGGTATAAAGTCGGCAGTAGTGATGAGTCCGGCAATATTCTCGGTGTCTCTCATGCTTTGGAACATATGATGTTTAAAGGCACAAGCAAGGTTCCCAATGATGAATTTACCCGCCTGAGCCGGATTTATGGGGGCAGTATTAATGCCGCAACCTTTACCAATTACACGAACTATTATCAGCTCTATCCCAAAGCCTATTTTCCGATGGCGCTAGAACTTGAATCTGACCGTATGAACAACCTGTTGTTACGCCAGCAAGATTTTGATCCGGAAATTAAAGTGGTAATGGAAGAACGGCGTCAGCGTACTGATGATAATCCGCGTGCCCAGGCATTTGAACGATTTAGATGGATCAGTTATCCCACCAGTCACTATCGTCAGCCCGTGATTGGTCACATGAAAACGCTTAATAATATTCAGCTGAGTGATGTTAAAAAATGGTATCGAGACTGGTATAGCCCGAATAATGCCATTCTGGTGATTGTCGGTGATTTAGATGTGCAAGAAGCTCTCGTTCAGGTACAGAAATATTTCGGTGATATTCCGGCGCGTCCCACACCCTCACGTAATGATGTACTCGAGTTTGAGCGCTTAGGCTATCGTCATATGGAAATTGAGAGCAATGTTCAGGTGCCTAATCTGTATATGACCTGGAATGTGAAATCTCTAGCTACCGCCAAGAATCCTCAAGATGCCTATGCTCTAACCATTATTCGCAGCCTGCTGGATAGTGGGATTTCTTCTCGGTTGCAGGATCGTCTGGTTCGCGACCGCAAAGTGCTTACTTCTGTGAGTGTATCTTATGATCCTTATAACCGTGGAGATAGCCTGTTTGGTATTTCCGCACTTCCGGCTCCAGGCGTTAACCTGGCAGAAGCACAAACGGCCATCCAGAAAGAAATTGATTTATTAAAAACTGAAGCTATTTCTGAGTATGAACTGGCACGGATCAGCACACGCTTTATTTCAAATCTGATTTATAGTCAGGACAGTCTGAGCGGACAGGCCAAAATGATTGGAAACCTTGAAGTAAACGGATTGAGTTACCGCCTGATGGATGAACTGCCTCAGCATTATGACAGTGTCCGTGCAGAGGATATTCAGCGGGTTGCTAATGCCTATTTTGTCCGTGAAAATTTAAGTACGCTCTACCTTTTGCCTGAACAGAAAGCTCAATAATGGTTATTACAATGTCTAAAGTTCGCTCTCTTATCCTTTTAACCAGCTTAAGCCTCAGTTCAAGCCTTTGGGCAGAAAATTATTTAGATACCCAACCTGATCTGAATGATAATCCCAGTCAGCTACAAGCGATCCCTCTCCTGCAAAGTTTAAAAAATATTAATCAAAAGCAGGCATTCCAAGCACCTTTTATTCATGACTTGAACAATCGCTACAAAGTTCGTACCTTATTTGTTGAAACCCGTGATTTACCTATGGTCGATATTCAACTGACCTTTAATGCCGGATCAGCACGAGATCAGGAAATTGCTAAAGGTCTATTTGGTTTATCCAGCACAGCAGCCAAACTGATGCGTGAAGGAACAGATAAATATACGGCTGCACAGGTGGCTTCCGTCTTCGATGCCACGGGCGCACAATTTAGCGTACAGGCTTATCGCGATATGTTTGTCGTTCGCCTGCGAACTTTGTCAGATCCCAAGAAAATGGAACCTGCTTTGGCCATGATGATGGAAGTTCTCAAAAATGCCACATTCAAGCCTTCCAGCATTCAGCTAGCACTCAGCAATACTCAAGTAGGACAAAAACAGCTTCAGGAAAATCCAAGTAAGCTGATGGATATCCGGTTTTATCGAGCATTGTATGGTCAGCATCCTTATGCCGAACCCATTACCGGCACCATTGGCAGTACCAAAAAAATTACGGCTGATTTACTGAAAAAATTCCGCGACCAGTTTCTGGTGGCACAAAACATGAATATTGCCATTACCGGCAAACTCAGTCCTAAACAGGCACTGGAACTTTCTGAACGAATTGCAGGCAATTTGCCTCAAGGACAGAAAGCTGTTGCATTAGCTGAACCTGAAGAAAAATCGGGTTTTGATATTGTGCATTTGCCTTATAACTCGTCTCAAGCGCATGTGACCTTCGGCCACTTAGGACCAAACCGTTTTACTAAAGATCGGCTTGCTCTGGAAGTAGCCAATCGCATGTTTGGTGGTAGCGGATTTAATGCAGTATTAATGCAGGAATTAAGGGTAAAACGCGGCTATACCTATGGTGCCTATAGTACATTCAGCTTTAGTCAGGCACCCGGTATATTTAGCTTCCGTTATTCCACTAGACAAGATCAATTGCTAGATAGCATTCAGGTCGCACATCAGGCTTTTATCAACTTTGTAAATCAGCCGATTGATACTAAGCGCCTAGAAGAAACCAAAGCCGGGATGTTAAGAGCATTTCCGAATAATTACAGCAGCAATGCCACGATCAATGCCCAGTTAGGCACAATGGGCTTTTATGCAGAGCAAGCCGACTATCTGTCACGCTATCCAGAACGTCTAGCCAAAATTACCGCTGCAGATGTGCAAAATGCCGTGCGCAAACATCTGCATCCAGAACGCTTGACACTGGTCGTGGTAAGCCAAGAACTAGATAAAGAAGCATTAAAACTACGATTGGAACAGAACCTGTTAGATCCTTCTACACCACTACCGAATACGATTCCAATACCTAAGGCATATCCACAGAAACCGGCGGAAGCTGACGAGCCCGTAGAGATTCCTGCTGATACGCCTGCATCAATTTAAGATATTGACCGCGATGGATGCGTTGCTGTTGCAGCAAAGTCTGAGCCATATCCTGGGTTTGGGGTAAGCTCTGCTGTTCTGCAAGTTGCTGAAGTAAATTAAATTGGGAAGTCGTCAGTGGACGATAAATGGCAAATGTAGCCAGGCATAAGATTAATGCCACAATGAAAATAACAACCGCATTATAAATCTGTTCAAGCTTAATTTTATTCAGAAAATCGCTTAATTTTTTGCTATCTATAGCCATACACTACCTCAAGTTGCAGCTAGTGTATGGCTGGGCCCCATGAAGTTCAAGTCAAAGATTGAATGACCAGTATAAATACACATCTCAATATGACTATAAATCGGTTAGGATTTCAACAATTCGTACACACTCCAGGCAATGACCATAGCCACCAGCCCTAAAACCAGTAAAATTGCAAACTTGCTTAAGCCGGCTTCTGCTTCAGGTGGATGCAGTCGATCTTCATCTGCAATTCGGACCAATTCATCATTATAGTGACTATAAAACTCTGCACGCTGGGTTTCGTCCAGAGCGCGGGTAAAATCATAAACTTCTTTACGTTGAGCCAGACTGTAATCACCTAGATGGGTATATTTGTCATAAATTGCCTCATCCAGTTTTTTACGGTGTACATGCGCCAATTCTGTAATCTGACTGGCTGTTGGGGGCATATCAAAACTGAGCCCTTCAAGAGTTCTTTGCATCATGTTGTTCTCCTTTTCTTTTGTTCTATTGTTAAAATCTATACCAACCAAACTTCCAAGTGTGTATAGTTTGATCGTACAAACTATAAATTAAGTAAACAGGAAAGCTGATATAGTTGACTTTTCCATTATTCTGTAATATTAGTTTAATAATACTAAGTTATATTTGTATTTAGACTTAAAAGTCTATCCGAAATCATAATTAAAATTAAGGAGTTTTTATATTATGCAGAATATCTCTCAACATGATTTGGAACATCTGTATGCAGATGCAGTGAATACCATTCAATCGCAAATGAACTTTGTCGATGCAGTAAAACAATTAGAAGATGCAGCGCGCGCCGGTCACGGTAAAGCAGCTCTCTTTTTAGCTGAACTGTATTATCAGGGTTTTCGTGTAGAACGAGATTCACTCAAAGCACAATACTGGCAGAACATGGTCACCATGCAAGCCTGAAGAAACGTCACCTCGGTGACGTTTTTTTATGCCATTTTTTCGAAATACTGCAATTAAGACATAATTTATTACGATTGCTTGCAAAGCTGAAACAGTAATTTCACTGGAACTTTCTAGAATAGAGCTGAACTCTAATAGCACTTTATTTTAACGACAATGCGAAAAATTATTCAATACGACCCGATTTGTAAAAACTTTCTTTTGAGGCTCACCATCCTCAAATCTATGATGTATTGCGGCGTTTTGTGGGGCGTCTATCATCAGGGTTGGGCGATGATGCGTGATCAGGAAGATTATATTTTTCCATTTTGGCTGAATTCCTTGGATGCCAAAAATTATGCCAAGGAACATTGGCCAGGTTATGTACCCCGTAGAATCAACCCGGAAGATTTCGAAAACAACTTGTTACCTACACTGTCCCGACTAGCCGTGACACCTACTTTATGTAGCGGCAATGGCACTAAACTAAAGTTATCCATTCCACAGATGCGTCACCTGTTTTTTTCACAACAAAGACTGCACTTTGCCTAAAAACATGTTATTTATAAAGACATAAAATAGACACCTAGAGATGTTCAGCTGGATACATACTCTAGGACTAATAATAATTAGATAAAAAGGACTCAATAGAATGACCAACGTAGCACAAGTGCTCGGTGATAAAGTACATCAGGCAGTTTATACCATCCGTCCAGACTCTACAGTTTTAGAAGCAATTAGCCTGATGGCAGAAAAAGGAATCGGGGCGCTGGTCGTTACCCACGAAGATAGTGTGGTCGGCATTTTGTCAGAGCGTGATTACACCCGTAAAATCGCATTGATGCAAAGAACCTCTTTTGATACCACGGTCAATGAAATTATGACACCTAAAGTCATAACCGTGACTTCTGCAACTTCTGTTGAAGACTGCTTAGCATTAATGACTGACCGCCATTTACGCCACTTACCTGTAGTTGAAAATGACAAACTGATTGGCTTGATTTCGATTGGTGACTTGGTCAAAGCTGCAATGGAAGATCAACGTAAGCTGATTGATCAGTTACAACAATATATTTCAGGCTAAAATTCTTTCTTAGTTGAATACGTAAATTAAGACTCAAACTCAAAATGTCATTACAAACAAATAATAATGTCATATCAAAACCAGATTAGATATAAAAAATCCCAGCCTTAAGACTGGGATTTTTTGATTATTAGATCAAATTAAAGACCGAGTTTCTCTGCGACATAGTCAGAGTCTTTATCACCACGACCTGAAAGATTCACTACAATCTTAGTCTCTTTAGGCAGTTTACCCGCTTCACGAATTGCCCAAGCCACTGCATGTGAACTTTCTAATGCTGGCACAATTCCCTCAACGCGTGACAGGGTCATAAAGGCATCCAGACACTCCTGATCTGTTGCTGTAGTGTATTCCACACGACCTAGATCTTTCAGCAGGCTGTGCTGTGGCCCTACGCCTGGATAATCCAGCCCAGAAGCAATCGAATGCACAGGTAAAGGCTCACCCTGCTCATCTTCGAGTACATAACAGGCCATACCATGCAACTGGCTTGGTTTACCCAAAGTCAGCGTTGCGGAATGCTTATCAGTATTTAAGCCATGACCTGCAGGCTCTACCCCCACCAGTTTCACTTCTGGATCATTCAGGAATGCCGTGAATGCCCCCATGGCATTTGAACCACCACCCACACATGCCACCACAAAGTCTGGGTTTACACCGAAGCGTTCATTGGTTTGAACCTTGATTTCATCGCCAATAATGGACTGGAAATCACGCACCATCATTGGGAATGGATGCGGTCCTACCACCGAACCAATCGCATAGATATAGTTTTTCGGATCTTTCAAGTATTCTTCAAAAGCACTGTCGACTGCATCTTTAAGGGTCGCAGTACCACGCGTCACAGAAATCAGCTTAGCACCCAAGATTTTCATCTTTACGACGTTTGGATGTTCTTTTTCGATATCCACCTGGCCCATATGAATTTCACATGGAATACCCACCAAAGCACATGCAGTAGCCAATGCTACACCATGCTGACCTGCACCGGTTTCTGCAATGACTTTGGTTTTACCCATATATTTCGCCAGCAGTGCTTCACCCAGGCAGTGATTGATTTTATGTGCACCGGTATGATTCAGGTCTTCACGTTTTAAATAGATCTGTGCTCCACCTAACTGGTCAGAAAGGCGTTTAGCATGAAACAAAGGGCTAGGACGGCCGACATAGTTAGCAAACAGGTCTTTTAATTCATTTTGAAATTCTTCAGTTTGACGGATTTCCTGATAGGCAACATTGATGTCATCCATGGCCTGTTTTAGATCCGGTGGAATGAACTGACCGCCATATTGACCAAAGAAACCCTCTTCATTGGGCAACGCAATACCATTAATTTGATGAGCCATAATAATTCCTGAATATTGGAATAAGGTATAACAAGTGACTTTATACTAGAATAATTCGTTTTAAAGCACTAATAACTATAGATAAAGTCACTTATAGATAAATGGAATCAACGCGCCAGATATTTGGTCATATCCTCAATACCTTTTAAGGTCATTGGAAACATATGATCTTCAAAGATTTGCTTAATCAGGCCAATAGTATGCGTGTAATGCCAGTATTTTTCTTCTTCAGGATTGAGCCAAGCGGTTTTATCAAAATGCTGACGCAGACGCTGTAACCAGACCTGTCCTGCCTCATCATTCATATATTCGACCGACCCACCGACGGAGTTCAACTCATAGGGTGCCATGCTGGCATCACCCACTACAATCACCCGGTAATCCCGTCCATAGGTATTGAACAGATCCCAGGTGTTCATGCGCGAACTGGAACGACGGATATTATCTTTCCAGACATAGTCGTATAGACAATTATGGAAATAGAAATATTCCAGAGTCTTAAATTCGGTCTTGGCAGCGCTAAACAGTTTTTCACACTGAGCGATATGCGCATCCATCGATCCGCCGATATCAAACAGCATTAGTACTTTAATACGGTTACGACGTTCCGGCACCAACTGAACATCCAAGATGCCTTGTTTGGCGGTTTCACGAATAGTGCTATCAATGTCCAGTTCTTCAGCCGCACCCTGACGAGCGAACTTACGCAAACGGCGCAGTGCCATCTGCATCTGACGACTACCAAGAATCTGATCATCATCCAGATTACGGTATTGACGCTGTTCCCAGACTTTAACTGCGGAACGTTTACGCCCCGGCCCACCAATGCGCACACCTTCAGGATGATCACCATAGGCACCAAATGGCGACGTGCCACCAGTACCAATCATCTTGTTACCGCCCTGATGTTTTTTATGCTGTTCGCGCAAGCGTTCTTCCAGCATTTTCATCAGTTCTTCCAGCGATCCGGCTTTTTTCAGTTCTTCACGCTGTTCAGGGGTTAAGTGCTTTTCCAGAAGTTCCAGATCAAACCAGTCTTTGGGTAGTTTATGCACCTGATTCAGCAGTTCATCCAGATCAAAAGTCGCGATACCATCAAAGTAATCTTTCATGGCGCGATCGAACTTGTCGAAGTAGCGCTCGTCTTTGACCATCACAGTTTTAGCAAGCTGATAGAACTCGCCCTGATCAGCAAAAACCACGCCTGCCGCCACCGCTTGATTCAGATCAATCAGCTCACGGGTGGAAACTGGTACGCCATATTTTCTGAGGGTATAAAACAATCGCACAAACATGCGTGTTTCTCCCTTAGCGACGCGACATAAAGGCTAGACGTTCAAGCAGTTGTACATCCTGCTCATTTTTGATCAGCGCGCCGTACAAAGGCGGAATCGCTTTGGACTTGTCGGTATTTCTTAAAATGTCTTCCGGCATATCATCTGCCATGAGTAGGCTTAGCCAGTCGATCAGTTCTGAAGTTGAAGGTGGTTTTTTCAAGCCTGGAATCTGACGTAACTTGAAGAAGACTTGCAGAGCTTCATTCACCAGCGTTGCTGAAATATTCTCAAAATGCACATCGATAATTTCACGCATGGTCGCTTCATCCGGAAACTCGATATAGTGGAAGAAACAACGGCGCAAGAAAGCATCTGGAAGCTCTTTCTCGTTATTTGAAGTGATGATGACAATCGGACGCTGGGTAGCAGTAATGGTTTCACCCGTTTCATAAACGAAGAAAGACATCTTGTCGAGTTCATGCAGCAAGTCATTTGGGAACTCGATGTCTGCTTTATCGATCTCATCAATCAGCAATACACAGCGTTCTTCACTGGTAAATGCTTCCCAGAGTTTACCCGGCTTGATGTAGTTCTTGATGTCATAAACGCGATCATCACCTAACTGACTATCACGTAAGCGTGATACCGCATCATATTCATACAGGCCCTGCTGTGCCTTGGTCGTTGATTTGATATGCCAGGTAATCAGCTTCAGTCCAAGGCTTTGTGCCACCTGTTCAGCCAACAAGGTTTTACCTGTACCCGGCTCACCTTTAACCAGCAAGGGTTTTTGCAAAGTACGCGCAGCTTTCACAGCTAGTTTTAAACTGTCAGTGGCAATGTACTGATCCGTACCTGAGAATTGTTGAATATCAGCAGACATGATTGAACCTTATTTTTCTATTTACAGCGGTGAACTTTTCTTGTTTGACCCAAGACCCGTTTTACTGGATGCATAGGTCGACCAGCAATAGCCAATCACAGACCCGATACCAATGACAAATAAAATAAGTGACGCATTAATCCAAACGAGTTCATATTCCTTGGTCAGAATCCCAAACAGCAGCCCGAAAATAGCAGGTGCAACTGAAGCATTACTGCCTTCAGAAACGGTTGGGGTTAATAGCACAGCAAAGGCTAACAACCATAAAAAACCGCCCATTGCCTTTGGCATGCGCTTGGTCACGCCATACCAGCAGGCTAACGCAATCAGACTGCCCAGCAGATACACTGCAAACGCAATACTCTGGTCAGGAATTGAGTCCAATACAGCTACAAAACCATTCATTTCACAACTCCTGAACTGAGCTTAAGCCCCACGAAGACCTTCTGGCGCTGGCGCATTCGGGTTAATCAAACCTTCTGGTGGCATTTGCAGGAAGAAACCACGAGTAGAAATCGAATCCATCACATGTAAAACATTGGCACGTGCTAGTTTACGCGATTCACTCAATTCAAGATGCATGACAAAAGTCGCACGACCAAACGCAACACGTACCGGTTCAGCCAATACGTCTAGTGGTTCAAATGTTTCGGCTTCGTTCTCATCTGCAGGACGCGCCACATAAAGATACATTTCATCTTTTTTGCTAGATTTGTAGATAGACACTTGCATGTTTCAAACGACTTTTCTGAAAAAACAATCGCAAGGATACATCAAAAAAACGACAGAAACATTAGCCGCTTCAAATGCATCAGTCGTGATTTTGTATAATTGCTTTATCTTTAATCAATCCAGTAAAAATCACTCAACCACTTTCATCTGGGTCGACAGATAAGACTCATCCTGATGCAATACCTTAATTAGTGGCAGAGTTAATAACTCATAGCGCCAGCCGAGCAAGTAGTTTGGCAGATCCTGTTCATCCTTATGACATACCACATGTTGATATAAGGCATTCAGCCATTTCTTGCGCATCAGCACTTCTTTCGGTACGGAGATTTCATTAGATATATTCTGGATCATTGTTTCAACCTTCTCGCCAATCTCTCTGGATGAATGTCGGATTGGACGTGCCAGACGCAATGGCCAGTCGGCTTGGTCAGGCAAAAATTTCAACAGATCAAGAATAGTCTTGCCATGTTCACGGACAATATTCGCCCGGATGTCTTTCATCTGACTGAGCTGAAAATTATTGCGCGGGAATTTCTCTACCAGATCAATCATGGTCGAGTTTTTCAGAATAAAACTACGCGGCTGATTCAACGCCTTGGCAATCTGCTCACGCCATACAGCCAGTTGTTGTAACTGCATCAATTGACGTCGTGAATGACGATAATTACCGACGTCCTGATAAAGTAAGGCAGTCGGTGTTTCTTCACCAATTTCATGGGTCAGAAAACGGCAATCTTCAAGAGCGAAATCGAGCAGATATTTACTTTCCAGATCCTGTTTGACTTTATCCGACAGTTGCACCAGATAATGCACATCATTGGCTGCATACAGTAATTGTTCAGAGCTTAGAGGTCGTGCCAGCCAGTTAGAGCGGGTCTGATCTTTTTCAATATCGACATCCAGCATCTGTTTCAAGGCATTCTGATAGCTGACCTGCAAACCATGTCCGAGGAATGACATGCCGACCTGTGTATCAAAGACATTATTCAGGGCTTTTTTCTGGGTGTAGTGGTAAATCAGGTCAATGTCTTCACTGCAGGCATGGAAAATATTCTGTTGAGCATTAAAAATCTTGTTCAGAAATTCACTCAGATCCAGTGTTGTTCCATCCAGCAAATAGACATTGTTATTGACATTGATTTGAAAAACACCAAGTTTTGGCCACAAGGTGTCTACCTTAATGAATTCTGTATCCAGGCCATAGACCGGATTTTGATCCATAAGGTTCAGGACATGGTTTAAGTCGTGCTGATGTTGAATAAATTGAAACATAAAGACTGAGTCTAAAATTAGATGCTCGATGAAGCTATATTACCCGATATATAGAATTTTTATATAAAAATGTGACAACCAAATTACACTTTTTATTCCATATTTTTCAAATATAGCTTATCTAGTAAACATTTTATATTTTTAGTAATATATTTTTTATATTATATATTAAGAGAATATAATTAATATTTCACTTAATTCGCATCCGGTTATGCACTGCCTGACTTAACGTATGACTATCGACATACTCCAGTTCTCCACCTTGAGGTACCCCTTGAGCGATCCGTGTCATTTGCACCGGTAAATGCTTACTGGCTTCAACCAGATAATGTGCGGTTGCCTGTCCTTCGACAGTCGCATTGGTGGCCAGAATCACTTCCTTGATCTGTCCCTCACTTAAGCGTTGCAGTAAATATGGAATACCGATTTCTTCAGGCCCGATTCCATCTAGAGGTGACAGATGACCACCCAGAACATGATATTTACCGCGGAAACTGCCACTTTGCTCAATTGCCATGACATCTGCTGGTGATTCCACTACACAAAGCAGTTCATCATCACGCTCAAGAGAGGTACAGATATTGCAGACTTCATCTTCAGTCAATGAATGGCAGATCGAGCATTCATGAATGTGATCGGTTGCTTCAGTCAAGGCATGTGCCAGACCGATCGCCCCTTCACGATTTTTCATGATTAAATGCAAAGCCATACGTTGAGCCGATTTCGGCCCAACGCTTGGCAAAATGCGTAATGCTTGAACCAGTTGATCAAAACGATCACTAAACATTGCGCATACTTCCTTAGAATAAACCAGCCAGACCAGGTGGTAAGCCCATACCTGAGTTTGCAGATTTCATTTTCTCTTCAGAGATCACTTCTGCTTGACGCGCTGCATCATTCATCGCTGCTGCAATCAGATCTTCGATCATATCTGGATCGTCCTGTAAAAGTTCAGGATTGATCTCGATACGTTTCACCACATTGCGGCAAGTCATGGTGACTTTCACCAGACCGCCACCAGCCTCAGCATGCACTTCAGTTTGCGCAAGCTCTTCTTTGGCTTTTTTCATGTTGTTTTCGACTTCTTTTTGCATGCGCTGTGCTTGCTGCATCAACATATTAATGTTCATAAAGATCTCCGAACATATATTTATAAAATTAGATTAGATCTAAACCGCGTGTAATATCGCGAATAATATCATCAATCTCTTCCAAACCAACAGAAACGCGAATTAAACCTTCACGAATACCCGCTGCTGCTTTGGCTTCTGGAGACAATTTACCATGCGTCGTAGTTGCCGGATGAGTAATCGTTGATTTCACATCACCTAAGTTACCAGTGATTGAAATAAACTGGGTATTGTCAATTACTTTCCAGGCACCTTCACGACCGCTTTTCACTTCGAAAGATACGATACCACCGAAACCGGTTTGTTGTTTTGCAGCCAGTTCATGACCGATATGTTCAGGCAAACCAGCATAGTAAACTTTTTCTACTTTCGGATGTGCATTTAAGAACTCAGCCAGTTTTTGTGCATTGGCAGAATGTTCACGCATACGTAAACGTAAAGTTTCCAGACCTTTCAGGAATACCCAGGCATTGAACGGGCTCATAGAAGGACCAGTGGTACGTACATAACCGAAGATTTCTTCAAGCAGTTTGTGGTTACCTACTACAGCGCCACCGAGTGCACGGCCTTGGCCATCCAGATACTTAGTCGCAGAATATACGACTAAGTCTGCACCAAATTTGAGTGGTTGTTGTAACACTGGTGTACAGAAGCTGTTGTCAATTGCGAGCAATGCACCATTAGCATGTGCAATATCTGCCAAAGCTTGAATATCTGCCACTTCAGCTAATGGGTTTGACGGAGATTCAACGAAGAGTAATTTGGTTTCTGGCTTGATGGCATTTTTCCATGCATCTAGATCAGTCAAGTCGACAAACTCAACTGCGACGCCAAATTTAGCCACGTACTTTTCAAATAAAGAAACTGTTGAACCAAATACGGCACGTGAACAGATGACATGATCGCCTGCTTTCAGGTAAGCCATCGCCACTGCCATAATCGCAGCCATACCAGAGCTGGTCGCAACAGCGCGTTCTGCACCTTCTAAGGCAGCCAGACGTTTTTCAAACATGGCAACCGTTGGATTGGTAAAGCGAGAGTAAATATTACCCGGCTCCTGGCCTGAAAATTTTGCTGCAGCTTCAGCCGCATTTTCATAAACAAATGACGATGTTAGAAAAATCGGTTCACCATGCTCACCCTCGAAGCTACGGGTGTGACCGGTACGGATGGCTAAAGTTTCTAATTGATAGTTAAAATCGTCTTGCTGGCTCATCACTTTACTTCAGCCCAAAGGCTGCCTTTTGTAAAAAATTGCCAACATTTTGAGCGTCTAAGCTATTTCAGGTCAAGGCATAATAAGCAATTATTGCTTAGACTTCGACCAATTCTCCTTCGTATACGGATAAATTATTTACATGATTCAGTTAAAACAAAATATTCAACGCCAGAAGAAAAAATTAAAACACCTGAATGCACGGTTATTTAACTCATCTTCCCTGATTCTTTCGCAAAAAACACCCTTTGAATATATTGCTGCGACTGAATTCTGCAAAATTCGCTATTATGCAGCGCCTGAAAAAAAGTACCGTGAGCCGTTAGTCTTTGTTGCCCCTCTTGCAATCAATATGGATATTTATGATCTTTATCCTTACCGTTCACTGGTCAAGCATTTTCAGCATAGCGGTTTTGATGTCTATTTAGTGGAATGGAAACGTTTCCGTTATAAGCATCGTCACTTGAATTTCCTGTCTTTTATTGACGGCGCGATTCCTCAGGCCATTGAACGGATCTGCTCGCATTCAGGCAGTCAGTTTATTTCCCTGCATGGCTGGAGTATGGCCGGAATTTTTGTCACGCTTTATACCGCGCTGCACTCTCCTGAACATGTTAAAAACCTGATCGTATTGGGTAGCCCGATTGACAGTTATGCCTCAGGTCGGGTCGGTAAGTTATTTAGCACCACCAATAAGCTCATTTCCAAAAATAAAAACCTGCAACAGGCGATTCACCAAGGATTGATTCCCAAGGAATATATTCATTCGCCCGGCATCATCAATGCATTGGGATTTAAGCTGCTTGATCCGATTGGCTGGTTTAAAAGCCAGAAGCAGTTTTTGATGAACCTGGAAAATGTTGAAGATGTTTATGAACATGCCACCATGGGCAATTTTCTGAACAAAATGATTGATTATCCGGGCGGAATCAATCAGGACATGGTGCTACATCTATGGCTGCAAAACCCTTTAAAAAATGGCTCGATGACTTTAAATGGCCGAACGATTGATCTAAAAAATATTAACTGTTCCTTGCTAGTCGGGGCTGGGAAAACCGATCAGATTGTTACGGAACAGTCAGCTAAACCTTTGATGGAATTGACAAGTAGTACCGATAAGACGTTTACTCTTATCCCGGGTGGTCATCTTGGACTGATGTCCAATCAGAAAACAGCCAATACATTCTGGCCGAAACTGACCACCTGGCTGGCACAACGCTCAACCCGGATTGATGCTTAATTCCGGAAGAGCCGGCAATTTTCAGATATTTGTTATTTTATTCAGAGGGTATGACATGATTCAGTCAGTGGCATTTATTGGTTTAGGCGCAATGGGTTATCGCATGGCAGCGCATTTACCCAAGCATTTTGAAACAGTTTATGTCTGGAACCGTACTTTCGCCAAAGCTGAAGAACATGCTACTGAATATGGCACCCAAGCTGTCACTTTAGAACAGGCAGTTCAGGCAGATATTATCTTTTCATGCCTGCCGACCAGTGCCGATATTGAAGTATTAGTCCAAGGCCTCAGCCTTAAAGCTGGCAGTATCTGGGTAGACTGTACCAGTGGTGTTCCTGACGCTGCCCGACGCTTAGAAGAAGCACTGGCTGAACAGGGTGTGATTTTCCTGGATGCGCCTGTAAGTGGTCAGACCATCGGCGCTGAAAATGGCACATTAACTGTGATGGTCGGCGGTAATGCGGAAGGCTTTGAAAAAGCCCTGCCAGCGATGCAGGCTTTTGGCAAATTGATCAAGCATGTGGGTACATCAGGTGCTGGCTTTGCAGTAAAAGCGGTAAATAATATGTTACTGGCTGTAAACCTGTGTGCGGCAGCAGAAGGCTTTACCACGCTGAAAGCACACGGTGTTGACCTGAATGAAGCACTGGATTGTATCAATGCATCAAGCGGTAAAAGCAATGTGACTGAAACCGTTTTACCACAGCGTATTTTGAACCGTAGCTTCCCTGTTACCTTTGCCCTGCCTCTTTTAGCCAAAGATACCGGCATTGCACTTGATCTCGCGCGCGATGCCAAACTGGCAGTGCCACTTCTCGCTTTAGGTCAAAGTCTGATGCAAGCTGCTAGCAATCTGCCGGATAAAAATAGTGACTTTTCCAGTGCTGTAAAAATGTATGAATCATGGAGTAATATTACCATTGAGTAATATCTCGCCATTGAATAATAATAAACAAACCTAATATTGTGACTATAGACTAGCCACATGCAGTGATACCTGAGGAAACTCTTATGAATAAGTTATTTGTTGTAGCACTCGTCGGTTCTGCAACTTTGTTTGGGGCTTCAACATCGGTTCTTGCATCTGAACAGGAATGCAAAAAATTGAAAAATGACCATGATGTCATTTATGCATCAAAAGGTTTCTGTTTCAAGGATCCTGAAGCAAAAGCAAAGTTTAATGACAATTGCTACACAACCAAGCCAAAATTTTCAGAAAAAGAGCAGCAACGTCTTGACGCGATCAAAGAACGTCAGAAAGAATTGAACTGTAAATAATACAATTCAATTCTGCTCAAGGAATGCACTTATGACTTACGATGACCAAAATATTTTTGCACGAATTCTGCGTGGTGAACTTCCAGCAATTAAAGTGTATGAAGATGACCAAGTTCTTGCATTTATGGACATCATGCCACAGGCCGATGGTCATACTCTGGTCATTCCTAAAACACCCGCAATTACCTTGCTTGACCTGGATCCTGAAATTGCAGCCTATACCATTCAGGTGGTGCAAAAAATTGCCAAAGCGATTGAAAAAGGTTTAGGTGTAGATGGCATTGTACTGATGCAGCTCTCCGGCGCTGCGGCGGGTCAGACTGTTCCGCATGTCCATTTCCATCTGGTACCTACTTCTTTGCACAACCTTGGCAAACATGCTGCACAAATGGGCGATCAGGAAAAAATCAAGCAACTGGCAGAGAAAATTAAAGCTGCCCTGTAAGCTATTCTTAATATTTAAAAATGGAGCTTCGGCTCCATTTTTTATGTTTGATGTATTTCACCTTGAATTAAGCCACTAAAATATTAATAAAAGTCACCTAGCCTATTTTTAGGTTTTACAGCAAACACCGAGCCTAGTTGTATTTGTATCAATCCTGCTTATCCCACTCACAATTCTATAAAAAATAAGACAATGATTGTCTTTAATATTTCTGAAATATTTCCTTAATCATATTGACTTATTTGTAATGAATACTTGGCACCAATAGAGCAGTAGATGTTTCAAAACAATACTGAAACTTGTTTTTAAGACGATGAATAAAAAAGTCTTTATTGGAGCAACACATGAAAAAAACGTTATCTGCATTAGCAATCGGGGCAACAATTTTAACACCAGTAATGGCAGCTGCTGCTGATGTTAAAGTGTATGGTCGTGCACACGTTTCTTTAGATTATCTGGATGATGGCCAGGATTATAACGAAGTAGGTCTTTCTTCAAACTCTTCACGCCTAGGCTTTAAAGCTGAACAAAAACTAGAAAATGGTATGACCGTATTTGGTCAAATCGAACAGGAAATTAACTTTGCAAGTGGTTCTGCAAACGATGATGTTGAATTTGCAACTCGTGATACTTTTGTTGGTTTAAAAGGTGATTTCGGTCAAGCGCGTATCGGCCGTTTTGACAGCCCATTCAAAGTAGCACGTGGCCCGGTCAACTTCTTTGGTGATATGGTTGGTGACGTTCGTAACGTCACGCGTGTAGGCAACCTGCGTTTTGATGAACGTAATGCCAATACGATTGAATATAAATCACCAAAATTCGGCAACGGATTTAATGTTCTGGGTGCACTTTCCCTACATGAAGCCAACAGCCCGGATGCATCTAAGGATGGTGAAAAAGATAAAGATAAGGCTTATGACCTCGCTTTAACCTATAAAGAAGGTAAAGTTGATTTCGCCGCTGCATATGAACACTATGAAGAAGAAGCTGCCCGTGGTGAGCGCGATGGTTTCCGTATCGCAGGTGCTTACAAAATCACACCTGAATTCAACTTGGGTGGTTTATACCAATTCCTTCAACACGATAATTCTGAAGCAAACCCAGATGCACAAGTATTTGGTATAGCCGGTGAGTATAAATTTGCACCAAAAACCTCATTCCGTGGTGAAGTATTCCACCGCGATGTCGATGCGGACGATGCGAATGCAACTTTACTGGCAATCGGACTTGAGCACCGTTTAGATCCAACAGTTCGCGTTTATGGCAACATAGCAACTGTATTAAATGATGAAAACTCAAACCTTACCCCTTGGGCACAAGCTCGTACCAATGCTGTAGGTGGCGTACGCGGTGAAGACAGCCTAGGTCTTTCTCTAGGTATGCGTTACGACTTCTAAAACCTCCCCAATTTCATATTAGAAGAGAGCCTGCCTGATGCGGGTTCTTTTTTATTTTTTAATTAATCCTGACTATTTTAATTAGAATAAAAACCGAATAAAAACCCCAGTAAAATAGTCAGATTTAATAAGATTAAAAAATAAATCCCAACCATTTTAATCAGATTAATTTTATCTATTTAATAATTAAACCAAGCAAATTAATCCACTTTAAAAATATAAATATAAGCATTTTAGTCAGATTTAAATAATCTGTTTTTTACACAAAATAATCACAAATATTTAGAATAATTATCAAACTTTTAATAGTATATTATTAATATTTTCAATAACTTATAAATATATTTTTATTTAAACTATTTAGTCTATTTATTTTTTATTTACAATCGATTAATAATATATAACAAACCACATAATAGGCTTGTTCACATGAGCTTAGTTTCTAAAAACTTAAACCAAAAAACAGTAAGAGAGATTACTGCGATTTTAATTATCAAGATCATTCTACTTCTGGTAATTAAAAATATTTGGTTTGATGCACCTACTATTCCAAAAGATTTTGACACTCAGGTCGCCGAGCGTATCGCCGGCAATCCTTCCCAAATCAAGGAGACACGTTGATGATTTCTGAAAGCGTGGTCGATCTTTCGCGGTTCCAGTTCGCTATGACTGCGATGTATCACTTTATTTTTGTTCCACTGACCTTAGGCCTGGCATTTCTGCTTGCCATCATGGAAACCACCTATGTGATTTCCGGCAAAGAAATTTACAAGGACATGACTAAGTTTTGGGGAAAACTGTTCGGGATTAACTTTGCCTTAGGGGTAACCACAGGCTTGACCATGGAGTTCCAGTTCGGAACCAACTGGGCATATTATTCGCATTATGTGGGTGATATTTTCGGTGCACCATTGGCTATTGAAGGTTTGATGGCCTTCTTCCTTGAATCTACTTTCATTGGTTTATTTTTCTTCGGTTGGGACCGTTTATCCAAAGTACAGCATCTGGGCGTGACCTGGTTAGTAGCATTGGGATCTAACATGTCTGCACTGTGGATTCTGGTTGCCAATGGCTGGATGCAAAACCCGGTCGGTTCAGCATTCAACTATGAAACCATGCGTATGGAAATGGTGGACTTTGCAGCACTGATCTTTAACCCTGTTGCACAGGTTAAATTCGTACATACTGTTTCTGCAGGTTATGTGACTGGTGCCATTTTCGTACTGGCAATTTCAAGTTACTACATGCTGAAAAAACGTGACCTGCCATTTGCACGCCGTTCATTTGCGATTGCTGCCATTTTCGGTTTAGCGTCTACACTTTCAGTGATCCTGCTGGGCGATGAGTCTGGTTATGAAATTGGTGATGTACAGAAAACCAAACTGGCTGCGATTGAAGCAGAATGGGAAACTGAACCAGCGCCTGCAGCATTTACTTTATTTGGCTTCCCAAATAAAGAAACCATGTCTACCGATTATGCTGTGAAAATTCCTTATGTTATGGGGATCATCGCCACACGTTCTGTAGATACTCCTGTTACCGGTATTAAAGACCTGCTGGTAGAACATGAAGGTCGTATCCGAAACGGTATGGTAGCTTATGAACAACTGGAAAAACTACGTGCTGGCGATCAGTCTCCTGAGCTGAAAGCTGCATTTGCAGAAACTCAAAAAGATTTAGGCTACGGTCTGCTTCTGAAAAAATATACTGCAAATGTTGTAGATGCTTCTGACGAGCAAATTAAGGCAGCAGCAAAAGATACTATTCCACATGTACCAAGCCTGTTCTGGGCATTCCGTGCCATGGTCGCTTCTGGCTTCCTGATGCTGGTTCTGTTTGTATTAGCAACTTTTGCGGTGGCTAAACGCAATGCAGAAAACAAACCTTGGTTATTAAAATTTGCATTATTTGCATTACCACTTCCATGGATTGCGGCACAAACTGGCTGGTTTGTTGCTGAAGTAGGTCGTCAACCTTGGACTATTGGTGAGGTTCTGCCTACACATCTGTCGACTTCAAGCTTAAGCACAGGCGATGTATGGGGTTCAATCATTGCATTAGCAGCGTTCTACACTGTCTTGCTGATTATTGAAATGTACCTGATGATTAAATTCTCACGTCTGGGTCCAAGTTCATTACATACCGGTAAATACCACTTCGAGAAACTTGAAGCTGCAAAAAAGGCAAATGAGGAGGCTCAAGCATGATCGAATATGAATTACTCAAAATAATCTGGTGGGTACTGGTTGGCGTCTTGCTGATTGGTTTCGCCCTGACTGATGGCTTTGATATGGGCTCCATGGCGATCATGCCATTCGTGGGTCAGAATGATGAAGAACGTCGTGCGGCAATCAATACGATTGCCCCGCATTGGGATGGTAACCAAGTCTGGTTTATTACTGCGGGTGGTGCCCTGTTTGCTGCCTGGCCAATGGTTTATGCAACTGCCTTTTCTGGTATGTACTGGGCACTTCTGCTTGTTCTGTTTGCCTTATTCCTGCGTCCAGTAGGATTCGACTATCGCTCTAAACTGGAAAATACCAAATGGCGTAATGCCTGGGATTGGGGCCTAGCAGTTGGTGGTGCTGTGCCTGCACTAGTTTTCGGTGTTGCATTCGGCAATATGTTCCTGGGTGTTCCATTTACATTAGACGAAACAGTTCGTTCGACTTATTCTGGCAGCTTCTTTGCCCTGCTCAATCCATTTGCATTGGTATGTGGTGTTGTCAGCTTATCTATGCTGTGTGCACACGGTGGTGCATGGTTGATGCTACGTACAGATGGCGATTTACGTGAACGTTCTGCCAAAGCAACCAAAATCATGGGGATTGTTTATCTGGTAGCTTTCCTGGCAGTCGGTGCATGGTTATATTTCGGTGGTATCCAGGGTTATACCCTAGTGACTCCTTACGAAACTAACGGTATCGCTAATCCACTAGCAAAAGAAGTACTGACCAATGCCAACCCAGGCTGGATGAACAACTACAGCACTTATCCAATCACGATACTGGCACCAGTTGCAGGTATTTTAGGTGGCATCATTGTGGTATTGGCTGCCTCTAAAGCCAAAGCAGGTTTGAGCTTCCTGGGTTCATCTTTAGCGGTGATCGGTGCGATTTTGACTGCCGGTTTTGCCCTGTTCCCATTCCTGATGCCATCTAGCATCAACCCAGTTGCAAGCTTAACCATGTGGGATGCGGTATCCAGCCAAAATACCTTAACTGTGATGACTGTGGCTGCATGCATCTTCGTTCCACTGATTCTGTGCTACACCACTTGGTGTTACTACAAGATGTGGGGCGTGATTACCAAAAAACATATTCAAGAGAAGTCACACAGCCTGTACTAAGGCTGTGTCTTAGGAGATAAAATTATGTGGTATTTCGCATGGATTCTCGGCATTTTGATGGCCTGTTTCGCTGGTGTACTCAGTGCACTATATATTGAAAATCATCAAGACCTGGATGAGAAATAAGAGATGACAGACGCTGCAGTTGAACAAGTAAAGATAGAAAAAAAATCTAACCCTTTTGCAATGGTGATTTCTTGCCTATTGGCTTTTCCACTCGCAGCGGTGTTGCTGGTTCATCCTGCTGCGATGCTGGATGCCAACGGAGAATATAGCCACTGCACCATGATGTTTATCATGATCGGCATTTCAGGCGGTTTTATTCACGGGGTTGGCTTTATCCCTCAGCACTGGTTCTGGAAATGGCTATTTAGTCCGTTTCTGGCTTGGCCGTTAATGCTATGGGGTTATTACACCTGGTTTCTTAATTAGGTATTAAACAGCCAAAAACAAAGCCCTCATTTGAGGGCTTTTTGTTCTTTATTTCTTTTGTGAAACACAGCCTGTTTCATAGGTAGTTCCCAAATCCTGAAGGGATTGAGTAAACTAATTATCCAGTGTACTCACAAACCGGAATTCATCCTGCGCTGTCGCAAGATGTAGATTCTGTTCTGATAGATACTTTAACTGCTTTAAACCGGTTGCATATTCACAGGCTTTAGCAATCATAAGTGCAGGATGCTCACGTCGGTCTACCGATGAGTTCAATATGGCCAGTTTTAGCTCTAACTCATCATATTTTTGTTTGGTTTGCGCCTTAAATTCAGCCTGACTCAGTGGTTTGGCCCAAGCTGAAACAGATAAGCCCAAAATTCCAATGGCTATAATTAATTTATGCATTTTCCCCTCAACAATAAAAATTACATACGATTTATCTAAGTTATTGAATATTTATAGCATAAAGCTACTTTTAATAAATACGAGCAATAAAAAAGCCAGAACTGGTCCGGCTTTGAAAACTTACTTCATTGAATTTTTTAACGATGAGTATGGATTGACATCACAATACCCATCCCTGCCAACATGGAAATCACGGCTGTCCCCCCATAACTCATCAATGGCAAAGGGTCACCCGTCACAGGTAAAATCCCACTGACCATGCCAGAGTTTAAAAACACGAAGAAGAAAAAAGTCAGTCCGATCGCACCAGCATATAAACGGCCAAAGTTATGAAAGCTATTCATGCCAATAATCAGACAGCGAATAATAATGGCCGTAAACAGGCTGAATAGCAGAAACACCCCGATAAAACCAAATTCTTCGGCATAAGTCGACATGATGAAGTCGGTATGATGTTCAGGTAAATAACCTAGATGAGACTGGGTGCCTTGCGAATAGCCTTTCCCCATAACCCCACCCGAACCGATGGCAATTTTGGACTGGATAATATTCCAGCCTGCGCCCAAAGCATCTGATTCTGGATCGAATAAAGTCAAAATCCGTTTCTTTTGATATTCCTGCAACAAGAACATCCACAGCAGCGGTACTGCAATAGCTAAAGCAGCAAAGGCTCCAGCAATTAAACGCCATGACATGCCACTCAAGAACAGTACAAAGATTCCGGGAATCACCAGACCAATATTTAAATCAGGTTGTAATGCCACCAGTACGAAAGGCACGCCTAAAATCACCAAGGCACCGACAATATCCAGAAACTTTGGAGGGAAAGGTTTACGGGCAAAGTACCAGGCCATCATCAGTGGCATGGCAAACTTCATTACCTCACTCGGCTGCATGCTCCCCACACCCGGCAATGTAATCCAGCGTGTTGCCCCCAGACGCTTTTCACCAATCACAAAGACCAGCAGTAGCATAAAGATACCGAACATATAAAAATATGGACTGGCAGCCTGATAAACCTTCGGTGGCACCTGTGCACAGATAAACATCACCACAAAGCCCACACCAAAACTGATCGCCTGGCGAATCACCATCCCCGAATCTTCAGAGGTGGCACTGTAAACCACCATCAGACCCAAGATCGCATTTAAAGTCAGGAAACAAAGCAGCCATGGATCGAGGTGCAACTTGGTCCATCGGGAGGCATTCTGGGGATTAATACTACGTCCATCGCGTGCGGACTGCCGCAAAAAACGATACTGCTGTGAAGGGATCATTGGCCCACGGGTAGAAAATTCATGATGGCAAAATTATAAGTTAAAGTGCTCCGGAATAAATCGCCATTGACTGATTTATTCCATTTTTATTGCAATATATTTAGCGCTGGGCAGCCAGAATCAGCTTGGCCAGTTCCAGATCATCTGGATAGGTAATTTTAATATTGTCAGAGCGACCTTGTACTACTTGAACTGGTTCGTCTATATGTTCCAGTGCACTGGCTTCATCGGTAATGGTAACACCATCTGCGAGTGCCTGCTGAATCGCACGCTCTAAGGTTCCAAGTTTCGCCATTTGTGGTGTTTGCGCCTGCCACAAAGTTGAACGATCTACTGTCGTTTCAATATCATGATTCTTTACGACACGTTTTAAGGTATCCCGTACCGGAATGGCCAAAATCGCCGCCTGATCGGTTTGAATTGCTGTATTGACCAGATCAATCAAAGAGCTCTGACTCACACAAGGACGGGCTGCATCATGCACCAAGACCCAATCTTCTTCTGAAGCTATCTCAGATAAATATTCCAAGGCATTTAGTACAGAGTTGACGCGTTCTGCACCGCCCAAGCAAAAATGCGCTTTATCCAGACGAGAAAGTGGCAGAGTCTTGGCAACATCATCCTGTGCACCGATTGCAAGGACATAACCTGCTAATGGCAATTGATTCAGGCGCGAAACCGTATGTTCAAGAACGGTCTGTTCCTGAATCATCTGGTATTGTTTAAGTTCGGTTTTGGAAAATCGGCTACCGGAACCTGCAGTTGGTAAAATGACCCACAATTTATGGTGTTGTTGGAACATCAGCTGATTCATTGGTTCTCAGGTCTACTTTATTCGAATTAAGATAAATCGGTTTATATTGAGTACTAATAGTGCTCATTTGTACAAAGGTTTCATGCGGCTTGATCAAACCTAAATCGAGACGAGCATGTTCTTCGATGGCTTCAATACCATTCTTTAAATCATAAACTTCTGCAGCCAGAACGCGATTACGTTCTTTTAGCTCTTCATTCAATTCTACTTGTTGCTGGATTTTCTGGGTCAATGCCTGATGGTCATTATAACCACCCTCACCAAACCAGTATAAATATTGAAACCCTGCGATCAGAACGATCGCAAGGCCCAACAGTACTTTACTCATCAAGGAGTCGAATACATTTAACATTGACATGAGTCGCTTAGTTCAAACCTTTGAACTCAGCTTTACCGCGATATGCAGCTTGAGTCAATTCTTCGATACGAAGTAATTGGTTATATTTCGCTACACGGTCAGAACGGCAAAGTGAACCAGTCTTGATTTGGCCTGCTGCTGTACCCACTGCAAGATCTGCAATAGTAGAATCTTCAGTTTCACCTGAACGGTGAGAGATTACAGTAGAGTAACCGTTTGCTTTCGCAAGGTAGATAGCATCCAGAGTTTCAGTCAATGTACCGATCTGGTTGTACTTGATCAGGATTGAGTTACCTACTTTCTCGTTGATACCGCGTTGAAGAATCTTAGGATTCGTAACGAACAGGTCATCACCCACCAACTGGATTTTATCGCCAAGGATAGAAGTCAGGTAAGACCAGCCTTCCCAGTCAGATTCGTCCAGACCATCTTCAATCGAGATGATAGGGTATTGATTTACCAGACCTGCAAGGTAGTCAGCAAACTGGTTGCTTGTGAACGATTTGTTGCCTTCACCAGCCAGGATATATTGACCATCTTTGTAGAATTCTGAAGATGCACAGTCAAGCGCAAGCATAATATCAGAACCAGCCTTGTAACCAGTTTGCTCGATTGCAGACAGGATCACAGTAATAGCTTCTTCGTTAGAACGAAGGTTTGGCGCAAAACCACCTTCATCACCAACTGCAGTGTTCAAACCTTGTTTCTTCAAAACTGATTTTAAAGAATGGAAGATTTCAGCACCCGCACGTAACGCTTCAGAAAATGAAGTGAAACCTACAGGCTCAATCATGAATTCCTGAATATCAACAGTGTTGTCTGCGTGAGCACCACCGTTCAGGATGTTCATCATTGGAACAGGCATAGTCAAAATCTTTTGACCACGAAGATCTGCGATATATTGGTAAAGCGGAGTTTTCTTTTCTTCAGCAGCAGCACGCGCAGCAGCAAGAGATACCGCCAAAGTTGCGTTTGCACCTAATTTTTCTTTGTTTTCAGTACCGTCTAAAGCGATCATCGTATTGTCGATGTCTTTTTGTTCGAATACTGATTTACCCACTAACGCATCACGAATCAGAGTGTTTACGTTGTTAACCGCAGTTTTAACACCTTTACCTAGGTAACGTGCTTTATCGCCATCACGAAGTTCTAAAGCTTCACGAGAACCAGTTGAAGCACCAGATGGTGCACATGCACGGCCAACTACGCCAGATGCCAGGATAACGTCTGCTTCGATGGTTGGGTTACCACGAGAGTCCAAAATTTCACGTGCACGAATGTCAACGATTTGGCTCATGAACAATTCCTCAGTTGATTAATAACAGGATGCTTAAAACTGCATCAATGGGTATCTAATTTTTCAAATCCTTTCACTAGAGTATCCAGCTCTTTTAATTGAGCCAGGAATGGTTCTAGTTGAGATAAACGCAAGGCACAAGGACCATCACATTTTGCCACATCCGGATTTGGATGAGCTTCCAGGAACAAACCTGCAAGACCTGTTGCCATACCGGCACGCGCCAGTGTAGTAATCTGCGCACGACGACCACCGGCAGAGTCAGCACGACCGCCCGGAGTTTGTAATGCATGCGTTACATCAAAGAATACTGGCACGTTCATTTCTTTCATGATGTCGAAGCCCAGCATGTCTACAACCAGATTGTTGTAACCAAAGGCTGAACCACGCTCACAAAGAATTAGCTTGTCATTCCCTGCTTCCAGACACTTATGCAAAATGTGGCGCATTTCGTGCGGAGCGAGGAACTGGGCTTTTTTGATGTTGATGATGGCATCAGTTTTTGCCATCGCTTCAACCAGGTCAGTCTGACGACTTAAGAATGCAGGTAGTTGGATAATGTCAGCAACTTCTGCCACAGGAGCAGCCTGATACGGCTCATGTACATCAGTGATAATTGGCACATTAAAATGTTTTTTAATGTCGGCTAACCACTCGATTCCTTTTTCCAGGCCAGGCCCACGGAATGAGTTCAGGCTTGAACGGTTGGCTTTGTCAAAACTTGCTTTAAAGACATATGGAATATCTAAACGTTTGCAGATATCAACATAAGTCTCTGCAATTTCAAAAGCTAAGTCTTTCGACTCAAGTACGTTCATGCCGCCGAATAGTACAAATGGCAAGTGGTTTGCCATTTGTATATCGCCTAAACGTACAATTTCTTGTGGTTTTAATTGTGACATTTAAACTTCCTAGTTGTGTCTTAAACTCGCATTATTTAGTTTTTTGGTACTGTTTTTTCGCAGCATCAATGAAACCGGCAAATAATGGATGTCCATCACGTGGCGAGCTGGTAAATTCCGGGTGGAATTGTACTGCAATAAACCAAGGATGTGCAGGAATTTCAACAGTTTCTACCAGGTGTTGCACTGGAGAATAACCAGAAATCCTCATGCCTTTTTCTTCCAGCACTGGGATATAACGGTTGTTCATCTCGTAACGGTGACGGTGACGTTCGATAATTTCATCCGAACCATACACTTCAGCAGTCTTGGTACCCGGTACCAGTTCAGACTTCTGTGCACCTAGACGCATGGTACCGCCAAGATCAGAATCTACTGAACGCTGTTGAACTTCACCGCGCTCATCTAACCATTCAGTGATCAGACCAATCAATGGAGATTTGGTTGAACGGTTGAATTCTGTTGAAGTCGCATCAGTGATACCCGCCACATTACGTGCATATTCGATCACTGCAAGCTGCATACCTAAACAGATGCCCAGGAATGGCACACCGTTTTCACGTGCAAAACGAATTGCTTTCATTTTTCCTTCAGTACCACGTTCACCAAAACCGCCTGGTACCAGAATCGCATCCGCATCTTTCAATACTTCATTGACATCTTGGCTTTCAAGCTCTTCAGCATTGACATAGTCGATCTGAACTTTCACGCGGTTTTGAATACCGGCATGTAAAAGTGCTTCGTTCACAGACTTATAGGCATCTGGAAGTTCAACATATTTACCAACCATTGCCACACGAACGGTGTATTCAGGGTTCAGTAAAGCTTCTACCACATTATCCCAGTCAGACAGGTCTGCTTCTGGAAGATTGTCATAGCCGAAACGTTCACAGATGAGATCATCAACGTTCTGTTCATAGAAAGTACGTGGAATCTGGTAGATCGTACGTGCATCTTTACACACGACTACTGCACGCGCTTCTACGTTAGTGAACAAGGCAATTTTACGCGTCGTATCTGCATCAACATCATGTTCAGTACGGCAGATCAAAATGTCTGGTTGAATACCAATAGACAGAAGTTCTTTTACTGAGTGTTGAGTTGGTTTAGTTTTTAATTCTGCTGCAGACTTAATGTATGGGAGTAACGTTAAGTGCATCAGCATCGTACGTTTATGACCAAGTTCAACCATTAACTGACGTACAGATTCCATGAATGGGAGAGATTCAATGTCACCTACAGTACCGCCGATCTCAACGATCGCAACGTCATAACCTTCGCCAGCGCGAAGTACACGTTCTTTGATGTTGTCAGTAATGTGTGGAATAACTTGTACAGTACCACCCAGGTAGTCACCACGGCGTTCTTTATTCAGAACATCCTGGTAAACACGGCCTGATGTAAAGTTATTCAGTTTGGTCATTTTCGCACGACGCAAGAAACGTTCGTAGTAACCCAAGTCTAAGTCTGTTTCAGCACCGTCTTCTGTAACAAAAACTTCACCGTGCTGGAATGGGCTCATAGTCCCTGGATCGACATTAATGTATGGATCCATTTTTACCATGGTCACTTTTAAACCACGGGCTTCTAAAAGTGCAGCAACAGAAGCAGCTGAAATACCTTTACCTAGTGATGAAACAACACCACCAGTCACGAAAATAAAATGGGTCATTGGGTTTCTCGTACAATCGAGCCTAAATCGGCCTGCAATGTTGCGCAATTTTACTTTACCTTGTACCAATAAAGCAAAGTCAATCCGCATCAAATCAAAGAACAATAAACAATTGACTATTCTAACAGCAATTCCTGAAAAAAATTACAGTAAGTTCATATGATTTATATATTGCATTTTGCTGCTATAATAGGAACATTCACACCCTACACTATTCTGTTTGATGCAATGATGATGAAGAAACTTTTAATCTGTACCCTGATCCTGACTGGCCTTACACTGACTGGTTGTGTAAAAAAAGAAGCTCCAAAAGAAGAAGAACAAACCGAAGTTACTCCAGCATCTGAAGTGGTTGCTCCGGAACCTGTACAACTTGAGCCTGTTGAACCATTAGAATCAACACCAGTTGAACCGGTTGAAGAAGCACCAGCAGCACCGACTGTTGAAATCCAGCGCGAACAAACTGCGAATACTACGACTGAAATTCGCCGTGAAGTTAAAAAACCGGAACCTGCTCAATCAGAGCCTGCGCCTGCAGCTGAAACAAATTCAAGCACTGAGCAGCCTGCAAAACCTGCAGCAACACCAGCCGCTCCTAAAAACAACTCATCTTCTGCAAATAAGTCTGAAGATGATGCAGTTGCAGATGCAATTGCTGCTGCTATGCCAGCACTTGAAAACTAATATAATCCTTCATCAAAAAAACCCAGCTTATGCTGGGTTTTTTATGGTTTAAAAATCTCTTTCAAGCTGCCGTTGGAGTATCGGAAAGTTGCAGTAAATAATCTGCCATCAGACGAGTGGCCCATGATTCTGTCTGCATTAAGCCCTGATAAAAGCCACAATGGCTACCTTTTTTAGTGGTGACGACCACAATATTTGGCATGGCTCGAATGACATCCTTATACGGTTCCAGATTCTGGATATGACAGACCGGGTCATCTTCCGAATTCAAAATCATCAATGGAATTTTGACATTTTCAAATACATAAATTGGATTGGTGGCCTTGGTATAACTTTCATAATCTGAAAAGCCTGCCAGCTCATAGTAGCGCTGTTCAAATTCAGACAAGTCTTTCACCTCAAGCAATTGCTTCCATGAAGGATAAATCTGCCAGGTTTCCTGATAAGGATGGATAAAACGTTTGATCAGTTTTTTAGCCATGACTTTGCTATAAAACGGATGTACATAGGCAAAACCGGTTTCAGTGTTATAGCCTGGGCATAAAGCAAAGGCTGCTTTGAGTGGGGTTTGCTCGCCCTCTTCACCCAAGTAGCGAACCAACAGTCCTGTCCCCGCAGAGGAACCCACACCATAGAGATCGGATTGAGGAAACTTGTCCTGAATATAGAGCAACTGTTCACGCAGATCTTGGGTTGAACCAAACAAGTTCATTTTTGGCACAGGCATTGGCAGGTCAGCATGACCACGGCGCAAACACAGAGCAACACGCCAGCCTGTATATTTATGTAGGTCACGCACCAGCTCCCGCATGGATTCCGGAGAGCCGGTAATGGTATGCAATAGCACAATGGTAGGTGTACTTGGCGGTAAATCTAAACCATACCAGGCAATGCCAGTAATGCCGCCATCGGACATATTCAGCTGCTCAAGCACATCATATTGCAGCTTAATCGTGCGTTTTTTTATCAAGTCCAGATATAGAATGTGCGCATGCGCATTCGATAACCACGGTGTTGGACGATATTTCTGTTTTAAAAGTGGTAAACGTTCAATCACACCAGAAAATAAACCATTCGGATTATAATAAAGTGTTGGAAGATCTGCTCCGCTAAAGCGGTCCAGATATTCACTTGAAAGTTGACTCATTTTTTTAAGCCACATTTTCATCTGTATTCCCCTCTAGTTTTCTATCAGTGATGTACAAACTTCATGCCGACTTGAATCAATTGTAGGAAATTAAGTATTAGCCTGATAAGCCTGAATCCGCTGGCCCATTTCTACAGCTAAGGCTTCAAGTCCAGATTTTGGTCGGATCATTACTTCAAAATCAATGATCTGACCTTCATCATTGAACTGAATCATGTCGATTCCCTTAAGTTTCTTATCGCCGACATTGGCGGAGAACTCAAGTACAACATTGTTACCATCTTCACTAAGAAATTCGCGGTGATAACTAAAGTTTTCAAAGACCTGAATCACATTAGTCAAGATAAAAAATACAACCTATTTCCCGGGATAAGGCTGAAAAGCCACGGGTGAGCGGAATACGACATGGTCCGCAAGGAGTTCATTCAATATGGACATGTCACGTGTTTCTAACATTTCATGCCAGCGTGTAATGGCCAGTTTTGTTGTTTCAATTGTCATTTTAGGTTCCTTTTTTTGTTATTAAAATTTTATATCCTTCACCCCAGCCATCTCTTGCACTTTGTTTAAAGCAGTACTTTAAACTCGTTCAGGGAGAGGGAGATAGCACTTCCTTATATCAGGTTTCCCTCTCCTTTAAGGAGAGGGTCAGGGAGAGGTAAAAAATTCAATTCCCCTCTCCTAAATCCTCTCCCTGAGCTTTGACTCAAAGCGCAAGAGAGGACTTGAAGGCTATTAAATTACCGCAGCCAATTCAGCACCCTGACGGATCGCACGTTTCGCATCCAGCTCACCTGCTTCTTTCGCACCACCAATGAGATGCACGTTTTTACCGGCAGCTTTCAGTTCATCAAACATGGCAGTATAAGACTCCTGACCGGCACAGATAATGACATTATCTACGTCTAATACTGCAGGTTGATCATTCACCACAACATGCAGACCTTGATCATCAATTTTTTCATAGATTGCACCGGCAATCATTTTGACATTACGATGTTTTAAGCCAGTACGGTGAATCCAGCCTGTGGTTTTACCCAGACTTGAACCGACGGAAGCTGCTTTACGCTGCAATAAATAAATTTCACGTTCAGGTTGTTCTACCTTGGCTGTCTTGAGTCCACCGACATTTTCATAGTTAGTGTCGATTCCCCATTCATCATAGAATTTTTCCAGATTGACGCTACCACTTTCGGTCCCATGACTGAGCATCTCAGCCGTATCAAAGCCAATACCCCCCGCACCAATAATCGCCACACGCTGGCCGACTGGTTTACGCTCTCTTAGTACCTCCAGATAAGACAATACTTTAGGATGATCAATTCCAGAAATATCAAGCTGACGCGGTGTCACCCCAGTGGCAACCACAATATCATCAAATTCGGCCGAAACCAGCTGGTCAAAGGTTGCGGTGCAATTTAATTTCAATTGAATACGTGGTTGCAATTCAATCTGACGTTTAAAATAACGCAAGGTTTCATAAAACTCTTCCTTACCTGGAATGGTTTTCGCAATATTAAATTGCCCACCAATCTGCGCCGAAGATTCAAATACAGTGACATGATGACCACGTCCTGCTGCATAGATGGCAAAACTTAAACCCGCTGGGCCTGCACCAATCACTGCAATATTTTTTGCTACATTGGTTTCTTTAAAAATCAGTTCAGTTTCATAACACGCGCGTGGATTCACCAGACAGGTAGCAATTTTCATCGAGAAAATATGATCCAAACAGGCCTGATTACAACCGATACATGTATTAATTTCATCACTACGGCCCTGTTCCGCTTTTAAGACAAACTCAGAGTCTGCCAGCATTGGGCGTGCCATTGACACCATATCGGCATCGCCTGTAGCCAGGACATATTCTGCCATTTCCGGAGTATTAATACGGTTAGAGGTAATAAGAGGAATATTCACCTGACCTTTTAGCTTGCGCGTAACCCAGGTAAAGGCCGCACGTGGTACTTTGGTGGCAATGGTCGGAATACGCGCTTCATGCCAGCCAATGCCGGTATTGATAATCGTCGCGCCGGCTTTCTCTATAGCTTTGGCGAGTTGAATCACTTCTTCTAGAGTTGATCCGCCTTCAACCAGATCCAGCATCGAAAGACGATAAATAATAATAAAGTTCTCACCGACCATTTCACGGGTACGGCGTACAATTTCAATCGGGAAACGGATACGGTTTTCATAGCTGCCACCCCATTCATCATCACGATGATTGGTACGTGCTGCGATGAACTCATTGATCAGGTAACCTTCTGAGCCCATGATTTCGACACCGTCATAACCAGCATACTGAGCCAGTCTGGCACAGTTAGCAAAATCATCGATGGTCTGCTGCACTTCAGCCGAGCTTAAAGCATGCGGTTTGACTGGATTAATCGGTGCCTGAATTGAAGACGGCGCAACATTTTCTGCCTGATAAGAATAACGGCCAGTATGCAGGATCTGCATGGCAATTTTTCCGCCAGCTTCATGTACAGCTTGGGTAATCACTTTATGCTTTTCAGCTTCTTCAATCGTATCGAGCTTGGAACCACCCTGAAAAGTGACGCCATGATCATTCGGCGAAATACCACCTGTGACAATTAAGGCTACACCACCCTTGGCACGTTCTGCATAAAAGGCAGCCATCCGATTATAACCGCCCGGTGCTTCTTCTAAGCCCACATGCATCGAGCCCATCAAGACACGGTTTTTAAGCGTGGTAAAACCTAGATCCAGTGGGGCAAGTAAATTCGGATATTTAGACATTTCAACTCCCTAGCGTGCAGATGTGCTGGCTATTTTTATTCAGGCTGACTGATTTATTTCCATCAAGTATCAGCCTTATGCAACTTGTTGCACTAATTTATAGTACAGAATTGATTTTTATGCAACATGTTGCATAATAATCCCGAGTCACTTTTTTGAGACGTTTATGTCTTTATCACATGTTTTACTCACCAGCCTAATTGAGAAACCCAGCACTGGCATTGAACTGGCACGTCGTTTTGACCGCTCCATGGGCTTCTTCTGGAATGCCACCCATCAGCAGATCTATCGTGAATTGAATGCCATGCTGCGAAAAGGCTGGATTTCGACCCTAGAAGAGGAAGATTCTCATAGCCGTAAAAAAACCTATCAGGTAGAGCGACTCGGCCGGGAAGAACTGGCTAACTGGATGCTGGAGCATAGTTCTCCTGCACAGCTTCGTGAAGAATTGATGGTTCGTCTACGTGCAGAAGCCCAACTGGGCGGCAACAGCACCTTACCTGAACTGGAACGCCATCTAGAAATACATAAAGAGAAGCTTAAAACCTATCAGCAGATTTTCGCCAAAGACTTTGCTCAAGCTGACGAAAATGACCGAACCCTGTATATTCATAAAATGATTCTGCAACTGGGTATTGACCAAGAACTGGGCTGGATTGCCTGGCTGGAACAGGTTATTCCCAAACTTAAACAATTCGATGTAGAAAAATTATAAATACGGAGATATGCATGCCCTTCTATAGCATGCCGGATGGCGAACAGTTATTTGTACGTGAATACGGTCAGGGTCAACCGGTCCTGGTCCTATCAGGTCTGGGCATGTTGAGCTGGCAATGGGCAGCTTTTCTCTATCCACATCAGAAAAATTTCCGCTTTATTATTCCCGAGTGGCGTGGGTTTGGGGCATCTAGTCACTGCAAAATTCCGCAAGACCTAGATGCGATTTCCAGTCACTGGCTTGATGTTCAATCAGTGATCCAGCAGCTTAATTTAGATCAATTCATTGTGATCGCTTACTCTATGGGTGCGACCACCACCATGCATGGCTTGTGCTATGGGGATTTTGCCAAACACATAGCAGCTTATTTGCATATTGACCAAACACCTAAGATTCCGGTCGATAATGCCTGGGCATTTGGACTTTTTGGTCCACGCCATCAGGAATTTATTGAAATTTTGCAGCAGCTTTCAATATTACTTGCAGAACATCAGCAGATTGAACTCATTCGGAATCTGGATACTGCAGTACGTCAGCAAATTACAGCATTATGGCTGCGCTTCATCCAGCTACAAAATGATCGTCCAGCCAGTTTAAAAGGGTTTAGGTTCATCCTGAACCGACCTCGTCTGCAAAGCCTGCTCCTGCCTTCCAGTCGGGTAGATTATATGACGTGGTACATCAATAATTATTTATATCATCAGGAAGATTATCGTGAAGCTCTGGCGAAGCTTACTTGTCCGGTGACTTTCTTTAGCGGTGTGCAGTCCAAACTTTATCCTGTGGAAGGCCAGCGCCTGATTGCCCAAAGCCTGCCTCAGGCTAAACATGTGCTTTTCAACAAATCTGGTCATACCCCTTTACTGACCGAACCACTCAAATTTGCCAAGGAGCTCGGCATCTTTCTGAAAGAAAATTTACAGTCCAGCTCTTCAGCGGCTTAAAGATTAAGGAGCAGAAATCATGAAAAAACTGGTGGTGTTTTCAGGTGCTGGCATGAGTGTTGAAAGTGGGATTAACACCTTTCGTGACAGTGATGGGCTTTGGGAACAGTATCGTATAGAAGAAGTGGCCACACCGGAAGCTTGGGCTAAAAATCCGGAACTGGTGCAACGCTTTTATAATGCCCGACGTAAAAATATTCTGGAAGCACAGCCAAATGCAGCTCATCAACTCATTGCTGAACTTGAAGATGATTTTGATGTCCATGTGATTACCCAAAATATTGATGATCTGCATGAACGTGCCGGAAGTTCTAAGGTTATTCACCTGCATGGCAATATCTGCCTAGCCAAAACCTCAGGCCCGAATTGCCAGTACACCACCGAGTTTTATCCGATTGAAGGGACTAAATTAGATTTAACTAAACACTTCTGTAAGGATGGCTATCCACTACGTCCACATGTGGTCTGGTTTGGCGAAGCTGTACCAGCTTATGAAGAAGCACAAGATTGTGTACAGGATACTGATATTTTCGTGGTTATTGGAACTAGCCTGCAAGTATATCCTGTTGCTGGTTTAATCCATGAGATTCCAGCTCACTGCACAGCTTATTATATTGATCCCAAAGCAGATCAACAGCATTTACCCGTTCAGTTTCACAAGATTTCCCAGACGGCCACAGAAGGCATGAAAAACTTACTTAAATTACTTGAGTCCGAGATCTAGTCATCATTCAAAATTCGTATTCTATAGTTGACAGTATGCAACAATCATTTTTTAATCAGCCTATTGTTGCAGGAATGGAATTAAACGATGCTGACTGATCTGGATGATTTTTACTGTTTTGCGCAGGTCGTCGAACATGGCGGCTTTAGTGCAGCCGAACGTGCTACCGATATTCCCAAATCCAAGCTCAGCCGCCGCGTTTATAATCTGGAAGAACGTCTTGGCGTCCGTCTGATTCAGCGTAGTTCCCGTCATTTTGCAGTCACTGATATAGGCATGAATATCTATCGCCATGCACAAGTGATGCTCAGTGCAGCACAGGCTGCACACGATCTGGTGGATCATCTCAGTACTGAACCGCGTGGCACCATTAAAGTCAGTCTACCCGTATCCATTGCCCAGAATGAAATGGCAAAAATCCTGCCGGATTTCCTGAAAAAATATCCTGAAATTAAAGTCCAGATGATGATCACCAATCGACGCGTGGATATTATTAATGAAGGCTTTGATCTGGCCCTACGGGTACGGACCAGCCTGGATGATGATCCGAATCTGGTGATTCGTCAGTTTGAAAAAATCGAACAGCATCTGTTTGCCAGTCAGGGCTATCTGAATGAATTTGGCGATCTGAAAACGCCTGAACAGCTCTCTGAACATAAAATTTTAAGCATGGCTGAGGAACATACTGAACAGTTCCTGATATTGCAGAATGAGCAGCAGCAACAGAAAAAAATCCGGATCAACCCGACCGTAATGGGATCAGACCTGAATATGCTGGCACAACTGGCGGCTTCAAGCTGCGGCATTACCTTATTGCCCGATAATGTCGTGCAGCAATATGTAGAACGTGGTGAACTGGTTCGGGTACTTTCAGACTGGAAAACCGCACATGGCATTTTTCATCTGGTTTATCCTTCCCGTCGTGGCCTGTTACCGGCTGTGCGGGTATTTATTGATTATCTGGTTGAGCACCTGCATCTTGTATAAATAGAAATATTTCAGGCAAAAAAAATAGCTCATTCTCGGGGAAAAATGAGCTAATAAAAACAATTCACTACAGCATGAAGTGAACGAAAGGAAACTACTACCGCTAAGCCAAATCTAATACACAGTAATCAGACATCTAGAACAATCATGAACTAAGTATAAATAGATTAAGAGAATTTGGCTGGTTAAACCACTTCTTCATGTAGTGTTTTGTAGGCTTTCGTCACCAATAGCAAGCAAGTTGTAATTTATGTAAGCTACTGTATTTCAATGCATAACGTGAAAAATAATTTAAATTTCTGGATACTCACCTGTACCTTCTGGCCACGGCGATAACAGCTCAAAACCTGTGTCGGTCACGACTACCATGTGCTCCCATTGAGCTGACCAAGATTTATCCGCAGTCACGACTGTCCAGCCGTCCTTTAACTCTTTAACACGTGCTTTACCCATATTGACCATAGGTTCAATGGTAAAGACCATACCGGGTACCAGTTTGATGCCCTGACCTGGTTGCCCGTAATGCAGAATGTTTGGCTGTTCGTGATAAATTTTACCAATCCCATGACCACAATATTCACGCACAATGGTGTAGCCTTCACGCTGTGCAACAGACTGGATTGCATAACCAATATCGCCTAGGGTTGCGCCCGGTTTAACGGCATGAATCCCGGCAACCATAGCTTCATAAGTGGTTTCAACCAGACGTTTGGCTTCAGGAGATGGTGTACCAACATAATACATCCGGCTGGTATCGCCAAAATAACCGTCTTTAATAATCGCAACGTCAATATTAATAATATCGCCGTCTTGCAAGACAGTATTCGGAGATGGAATACCATGACAAACCACTTCATTCGGTGAGATACAGGTGGTTTTGGTATAACCATAATAGCCAATATTGGCAGGCGTCACTTTTAGCGTATTGACGATAAAATTATGACAGATGTCATCCAGATATTCAGTCGTGACACCCGGCTTGACATGCTCCCCGATCATTTCCAAGACCTGTGCAGCCAAACGCCCAGATATACGTAATTTTTCGATATCTTGTTCGGTTTTCAGAGTAATCGCTGGAGCTCGCATGGATCTATCCTCAAGGTGAATCGGGAAATTATAGTCCTTTTTCAGCCAGGATGCGCATTTGTTCGGTCTGCATGACAATTCTTAAAACTTGCTATAGAGAATCTCAATGCTGCTTATTTATACAAACAATAAGCCGAATATAATGAAATGAAGTCTAAATGATTTATTTATTTAAAAATAAATTATATTTTTTTCAACTGAATATCAAAGATATATTTCTACCAAGCTTTTAAAGTTCACTTTATCCGATCGTCAAGATCAGTAAAATCAAGGCTTTCGGCATTAAATTAAACTCCAAAAATCATCATATATACACTAAAATCGCTTTCTTTTATTTATTTGTTCTCCTTCTATGACAAGTCTCCGTACAAGAGATATTGTGGCCTTAGGTTTTATGACCTTTGCACTGTTCATTGGTGCGGGCAACATTATCTTTCCACCGATTGTGGCTCAACAAGCCGGTGAGCATGTATGGTTAGCTGCCCTAGGTTTCCTGATTACGGCAGTTGGCCTACCTGTCATCACCATCGTGGCATTGTCACGTGTTGAAGGTTCAATCCAGATCTTAAGTTCTCCTTTAGGTAAAGCAGCCAGTCTTTTACTGACTGTGGTCTGTTATCTGACGGTTGGACCTTTATTTGCGACACCACGTACTGCAACCGTTTCTTATGAAATCGGCTTCTCTTCATACTTTGGCAATGCACCTAGCAATCTGCTGATCTATAGTGTGATCTATTTCGCTGTAGTGACTCTGGTTTCCCTTTATCCAAATAAGATTCTGGATACGGTTGGATACTTCCTGTCCCCAGTAAAAATTATCGCATTGATCATTTTAGGCGGTGCTGCAGTGTTGATTCCTGCCGGCAAACCACCTGCTGCAGTGGGCAACTATGTTACAAGTCCGGTAACTGAAGGCATCGTTAATGGTTATCTGACCATGGATACCTTAGGCGCATTGGTCTTTGGTATTGTGATCGTGCGTGCGATTACTTCTCGTGGCGTAACGGATCGCAAGCTGATTACCAAATATGCAGTCAATGCAGCGATTATTTCTGGTATCGGTTTGACGCTGGTGTATCTCAGCCTGTTTAAACTAGGCCTAGGTAGTCACGATGTTGCCCCTAATGCTGCCAATGGTGCGATTATTCTGCATGCCTATGTACAACATGCTTTTGGGAATATGGGTGCTTATTTCCTTGCCACCATGATCTTTGTTGCCTGCATGGTGACTGCGATTGGTTTGACCTGCGCATGTGCTGAATATTTCTCGTCTATTACCAAACTGCCTTATAAAGCCTTTGTCTTTGTACTGGTCGGCTTCTCGCTAGTGATTTCAAATCTTGGTTTGACCAAACTGATTGCCGTGTCTGTGCCTGTATTGAGCGCGATTTATCCGCCTGCGATTGTAGTGATCCTGCTAAGCTTCTGCGGTCATTTCTTTAAAAAGCCTGCTCAAGTTGTTGCACCGACCACACTGGTTGCATTTATTTTCGGTATTTTTGATGGCCTTAAAGTTGCTGGCCTTGAATTACCTGAATTGCTACAGAACTTACCGCTTTCTGAACAAAATATGGCATGGTTGATTCCATGTCTTATTGTTCTTGTCATTGCCGCTGTGATTGACCGTATCAGAAATTAATCTTTCTAAGAGGTCATAAAAATCGTATTTTTACCCAAAATCCGGTTTTAGCGTGATCAATATCTGTCAGGTTTTACCCAAACCGGCATTTATTGTTTACACCCTCACCTTCTCATCATAACCAAATTGTATTTTAGAAAGCGTTATAGACTTTTAATCAATTATTTTAATTAGCTTCTTTCTTACTTCTATTTTCATTCTTTAGCAGAAGATCAACACTACTCTGTATTTTACTGTTTTTTAAACATATTGTTTCCTGATTAAACCAACTCACCTTCATCATTCTACATAGACTTACATTCTCTGAATTATCTCTACAAATCTTTGGCGTAGAATTTGCTTTCCCCAATGGTAGCAATGAATGATCGCTTGAAACTTCAGTCGGACTGCACTCGCTGAAATGTTTAAGATGATGATTGAGATGCAATCATTGATTAGTGCAGTAATACGACTAAAGGAGGCCTTTTTTAACTATTAAAGTTCACTTAAATAGTTGCAAAGGTTGAAATTAAGAAGTACAACTGTATATTCAATTCAGACTAAATCAATAAGATTTACTCTTCAATTATACAAATAAACGGGAGGGATGGAGATGTTATCAGTACATTTCAAAAAGCAAGTCTTCATTGACGCTCTTAAGGCAAATACCAATCTGGTGACTTTCTTAAGCACCACGGTTGCGCTTATGCTGACCTTGATTGTGCATTGTTTAATCCAAGGCAATTTAAAATTTGAGTACGTAGGTTATGCCTTGATTGTTTCGGCAGCCTTTTTCTTATGGGCTGTGATTGACCAGAAATACCGATAATTTATTAATAAATTTATACCCCAGTGGATGATCTGGCCAGTCATCCATCTGGCAGAAAAGAAATAATTTAAGCTTAAAGCTCGAAAAATAAAATCAACCATTAAAAATTAGAATAATCCGATCGCCGCCCCATAAAGAAGCACGCCCGTCCCTCCCAATTCCGCAATAATCAAACTGACCATTGCCAAAGTCATAAGCACGCCCGGCAATTGAAATTTACCCAGTTGATGCGGTCGCTTAAACTGATTCGTCGTATCTTTCAAAAACCCATGCAAGATATACGCACTAATCGAGAAACTGAAAAAGAGAACATTGATCAATACACAGATCAAATTAATCTGCGAAGATAATGCTGAATAATAAGCCAATACTGCCAGAATCAATGTCGCAGGAGCATAAAGCAGACTGCTGCGATGAGCAATATCCACATAATAATGCGCCCGTGAATTGACAGACTGACGGATTTGCCAATATTTCCATACCCCGGTTAACATCCCCACCCATAAGAATATTCCACTAAAAATAATCGCGATCTTTACTGCCAGATCAAGTTCGATTCCCTGCATATTTTCATTCCGTTTTTATCATCGTAATGACTTTTTAGTCATTGTTTTAACAAGTTTCTTTGAAGAAGTCAGGTAAATTTAAGCATTCATTCTGATTCAAAAATATAGTGTAGCCCATGTCTGAATTCGAAACATTAACTCTAAAGTGCCAGGATGGCTATCAATTAAGTGCACGTTTTTATCCAGCTACTGATGCTGAATGCAAGAAATCTCCTATATTAATCTGCCCTGCGACTGGCATTACCAAACAGTTTTATCATATTTTTAGCTGTTGGCTGCAAGCTCAGGGTTATGCCGTAATGGTATTTGATTTTCGAGGTATTGGGGAATCTTTAAAAGATTCGGTTAAGCAGTCTAAAGCCAGTATTGTGCAATGGGGACAACTGGACATTCCGGCTGCAATTGATGCGCTATTAGCTAAAACTCAGGCAGCAAAGGTCATCTTACTCGGTCATAGTGCTGGTGGACAGCTGCTGGGTATTGTCCCAAACTATGCCAAAGTGGAAAAAGTCGTGGCAATTGCCGGATCGACGGGTCATATTAAAGGTTTAAGGGGTCGCACTAAATTACTAGCGCCAGTGATGTTCAATATCATTTTTCCATTGGCACGTATCACCAAAGGCTATGGCCCAACCCAAGCCATTGGAATGGGAGAAAACTTGCCAAAAGATGTGGCGCGTGAATGGGCAGAATTTTGTAGTAAACCGGGTTATGTCATCAATGCGATTGGTAAAAAGATCGCACCAGCATATGACTATCATGCCCAGATCACCTGCCCGATCACTTCAATCTGGGCTTCGGATGATGAAATTGCTACTCAAGCGAATGTCAAAGACTTGCTGCGCTTATATCCAAAAGCAGTAACAGAAATGATTGAGCTAAAGCCCCAAGAATATGGTCATAAAGGGATTGGCCATATGCTGATGTTCAAGAAATCTCATCAAAACTTATGGCCAGTCATTGAACAACAGTTATCTGCCTAAAGATGATTTAAATGGCTATTGATAGGTTAATGTGCTTTAATACGCTCAGTATGAGATGAGCCTCTTACAGTATGTGCCTCAGATGTGCATACGACTAGCCCCTAACCATGGGGCTTTTTTATGTCTGTATGATTTTGAAGTCGTATTAAAATTTAACCGAAAAATGCAATGATGCTCTGAATGACTACGGCATTCACAATATCAATAAAAAATGCACCACACAGCGGTACGATTAAAAATGCTTTATGTGATGGACCATAGCTATTGGTGACCGCCTGAATATTGGCAATCGCAGTTGGTGTTGCTCCCATACCAAAACCACAATGCCCCGCCACCAATACCGCTGCATCGTAATTTTTTCCCATAATTCTAAAGGTCACAATTGCGGTAAATAAAATCAGTACCGCTGTCTGCGCAAACAAAATGGTAATGAGCGGGCCTGCCAAATCAGCTAGCAACCAGAGTTGCAGTGACAGTAAAGCCATAGATAAATACAGAGACAATGACGCATTTCCGAATACATCAATGGCACGGTCGAAAATATCGACTTTTAGTACATGCTCCAGGAAGTTACGTACAATCACCCCTGTCCCTAGGGCCCAGACAAAGGTCGGCAGTTCGAACCATCTTCCCTGACTAATCTCTGTCATTTCATTCGCAACAAAAATACATAGTGCAAACATCCCCAAAGTCGACACTGCATTACTGGCTGTAATTAGTCGGGTTTTCTTTGGATATTCGAAGGGTGCGGTGTTGATACTAGTATCGAGTTGTTGTTCATTGGTCTCTTGCGCTACTGTCTCTGCCAATTGATTGCGTTTAATCAAAAATTTGGCAACCGGACCACCCACAAGCCCACCAATAATCAAACCAAAAGTAGCGCTCGCCATACCGAGGACAATTGCCCCCTGAATCCCATATTGAGTTTCCAGAACTTCACCCCAAGCACCGGCAGTACCATGTCCACCTGTTAAGGTAACAGAACCAACAATCAAGCCAATCAAAGGATCAAGTCCAAGCGCTGTAGCTAAGCTCATACCCACCGCATTTTGTACAACGACAAATAGAATGACGCAGACCAGAAAGATCAGCAGTGATTTTCCGCCTTCTTTGAGCTTGGTAAAGTCTGCACTTAAACCAACAGAGGTAAAGAACATCAGCATCAGAATGGTTTGAATTTCTGAGTCAAATGTGGCACTGATATTAAAAAATTTATAGAGAATAAAAGCTGTAATCGCTGCGATTAGACCGCCGATTACAGGTTCAGGTAAGTTATAGTTTCTAAAGAAGCCAATTTTACTAACAAGATACCGCCCAATAAAAAGAAAAAATACCGCAATCACCAAGGTGCCAAAGGCATCGATCTCATAATTCATAACATTCCCTATTGGCTTTATTTTCATACAGTTTTAGGAAAATAGTATGAAAAATCAATTTTAGAAATGTTACGCAAGTTATTGTTTCTAGTAATTGTTTAATTTACAGCCTGAATAAAGGCAATTAATGTGGTGGAATATCATAAACCCAATTCTGTGCTTGCTGGTCAGTCGTAGTTTCACAAACATAGTAATCATGATCCCAAGCGTCTGGATGGAAGATTTCCTTTTTATGGTAAGTCACCTGTTTACCATTTTCGACGTAGACAAAGCTGTCGCCTTGGTCTTTCACTTGGGTTCCATTGAGGAACCCACCAATACAGAGGAATCGAGATTGTTTGGGCATAGTTTATTAATTAAAATTATAAAGATGTAAAATCATTCTCTTTTAAAGCATATTTTTCAATAAAATCTGTATATGACTTTAAATTTTGAATAGTTTTTTCGATATCAATTAATTTTGAGTCCTTATCTTTAGTCAAGTATTCAGCCGTAAGAATTGTCATTGTTTCGCCGTTACCAAAACGTGCTGGTTTTTTAAAACTTAAGTTCTCTTGCTTAGCCTTTTCTATATAATATTTATAACAATAATTTCTAAATTTTGTGTAATTTTCAGGTTTCAAAGCATTTATTTTCAAAACAAGTTTATCTTCTTGAATTTGAAGGTATTGCCAACAGCTCTCATTTTTTTGAAAAGCCCACCAATACCCCATGAACCCACCATTTTGATTAGGGACATATCCCCAATCACCACGATTTAATTCTTTTTGCAAATACTTAAAAAATCCTACCCAATTTTTATGATTCCATTCTTCTTTATGAACATATGCATTAACTTCATTTTCTATAGAATATATATAATCTTTGAAATCATTAAAAATATCACTTGGTATAGACGTATAATTGTCTAATACAGAAATTAATCTATCTCTAGAAAAAATCTTAAATCCATCTGCTATTTCTTTTTTATAATTTGACTGGTCATGCGTTTTAAAAAATATTGCTAAAACGTTTTCTTCACCCACCTCTGAAGAAATAATATTTCTATATCTGGTTAGTTGATCTCCATGAGATTTTGTTGCAGTTTTATCTTCAATGACAATAGAATAATTATTTATTTTTAATAAGATATCTATATTTTGATATTGTTTTGAAAGACTAAATTTTTCAATATTCTTTGGCATTTCCTTATTTTCTAATTTAAAAAATTCTGATATTAAGTTTAAAGCACAATTTTTTAAATCCTGATTAATATTATTATATTTAGGATTTGCATGATCTAATAGCCAAAAAATAAAAGCATCTTGTGATAATTCTTTTGTTGCATATGTAAATATATTCGGTTTATGCATTTTTATACTCAAAAAATAAGGGCTGATTAATCAGCCCTTATTTCTAACTCAATTTAATTTATTTTTCAACAAATTAAGCTAATTGAGCAGCAGCGATTTTCTTAGTATCTACGTCTTTCGCAGCATCTGTATACTCGCCCATCTTGTCGAAGTTCAAGTATTGGTAGATGTCAGCAGACATACTGTCGATTTGAGCAGCGTACTGTTGGTATTCTTCTGGAGAAGGTAATTTACCTAATACAGCAGCAACAGAAGCAAGCTCAGCAGATGCTAGGTAAACGTTAGCACCTTGACCTAGACGGTTCGGGAAGTTACGAGTAGATGTAGACACACAAGTAGTGTTTGGAGCTACACGTGCTTGGTTACCCATACATAATGAACAGCCTGGCATTTCTGTACGAGCACCAGCTTTACCATAAGTATTGTAGAAACCTTCTTCCATCAATTGGTGTTCGTCCATACGAGTTGGAGGAGCCAACCATAGACGAGTAGATAAAGAACCACCAGGTACTTTGTCTAGAAGTTTACCAGCTGCACGGAAGTGACCGATGTTAGTCATACAAGAACCGATGAATACTTCATCAATTTTCACGCCTTGAACGTCAGAAAGAAGTTTCGCATCATCTGGGTCGTTCGGGCAGCAAAGAACTGGTTCTGTGATTGTAGAAAGGTCGATTTCGTACACTTTAGTGTATTCAGCGTCAGCATCAGCTTTAAGAAGTGATGGGTTAGCCAACCATTTTTCCATGTTCTCTACACGGCGCGCCATAGTACGAGCATCGCCATAGCCTTGTGAAATCATCCACTTCAGCATAGTGATGTTAGAACGTAGGTATTCTGCCACTTTCTCTTCAGAAAGAGTGATCGCACAACCAGCAGCAGAACGTTCAGCAGAAGCATCAGAAAGTTCGAATGCTTGCTCAACAGTCAGGTCAGTTTCCATTTCTGTCAGGTCGATCTCAAGGATACGGCCAGAGAAGATGTTTTTCTTACCTTTCTTCTCTACAGTCAGGTCACCTTCTTGGATCGCTACGTAAGGAATTGCATGTACTAGGTCACGTAGAGTGATACCAGGCTGCATTTTACCTTTGAACTTCACAAGCACAGACTCTGGCATATCAAGTGGCATAACACCAGTTGCTGCAGCGAACGCTACAAGACCAGAACCCGCTGGGAATGAAATACCGATTGGGAAACGAGTATGTGAGTCACCACCAGTACCAACAGTATCTGGAAGAAGCATACGGTTTAACCAAGAGTGGATAATACCGTCACCTGGACGTAGAGAAACACCACCACGGTTCATGATGAAATCAGGAAGCGTGTGTTGCATTTGAACGTCAACTGGTTTTGGATACGCAGCTGTGTGACAGAAAGATTGCATTACCAGGTCAGCAGAGAAGCCAAGACATGCAAGGTCTTTCAGTTCATCACGAGTCATAGGACCAGTTGTATCTTGAGAACCAACTGTAGTCATACGTGGTTCACAGTAAGTACCTGGACGGATACCTTGACCTTCAGGAAGACCACAAGCGCGACCAACCATCTTCTGAGCAAGGGTGAAGCCTTTGCCAGTGTCAGCAGGTTGTACTGGAGTACGGAACAGAGTTGAAGGCTCAAGACCAAGCTCTTCACGTGCTTTAGTTGTCAAACCACGACCGATGATTAGGTTAATACGACCACCCGCACGAACTTCGTCTAGAAGTACTGGAGTTTTAAGGTCAGCTTCAGCGATTTGAGCGCCGTCTTTGAACGCAGTTACTTTAGCAGCAGCTTTGTCGATTTTAAGAGTGATTTCATCACCCATGTTCATGTTTGCTACGTCAATTTCAACTGGTAACGCACCAGCGTCTTCCATAGTGTTGAAGAAAATCGGAGCAATTTTAGAACCTAAGCAATAACCGCCTTCTTTCTTGTTAGGAATGTGAGCGATTTCGTCACCGAAGAACCAAAGTACAGAGTTAGTTGCAGATTTACGAGAAGAACCTGTACCAACAACGTCACCTACGTAAGCAACTTTGTTGCCTTTCGCGATGAGGTCTTTAATTTGGTTTAATGGACCAACTTCACCAGGAACTTCTGGGTTGATGCCATCACGTTCGTTTTTCAGCATTGCATTTGCGTGCAATGGAATGTCTGGACGGCTCCAAGCGTCTTGTGCTGGAGACAAGTCATCAGTGTTAGTTTCGCCAGTTACTTTGAAAACTGTCAGTTTGATTTCTTCTGGAACGTCTGCACGGTTTGTGAACCATTCAGCATCAGCCCATGATTGAAGAACAGCTTTTGCATTTGCATTACCTGCACGTGCTTTATCAGCTACGTCATGGAACGCATCAAATACAAGAAGCGTTTTTTTCAAAGCTTCAGCAGCAAGACCACCAAGCTCTGCATCTTCTAGAAGTTCAACTAAAGGAGCAACGTTATAACCACCAAGCATAGTGCCCAGTAAGTAAACCGCACGTTCTTTAGAAACTAGTGGAGAAGTCGCTTCGCCTTTTGCCAATGCAGCTAAGAACGCAGCTTTTACGTATGCAGCTTGGTCAACACCCGCTGGAACACGGTTTTCAAGCAAGTCAACTAAGTATGCTTCTTCACCAGCTGGGGGATTTTTTAATAATTCAACTAATGCAGCAGTTTGAGCATCATCAAGTGGCTTCGGTGGGACTCCGAGTGCGGCACGTTCTTCAACGTGTTGGCGGTAAGCTTCTAGCACGGTGTTATTCCTCTTTTTTAAAAAATTACCTGTGAATTCCTGCTTTATAAAAGCTTCACAAATAATATGGACTCTAAAATTTTACTAAAATTCCAGTTAAAAGTTAATGCAAGTACAGTGTTTCTTTGTGATGCTCATTATTTTATAACTAAATGATGCTTATAAAGATCATTCAATAAACAAATCATCATCGCCTTGCATAATTTAAGTACAGATATGGCAACTTTTAACTAAATTTGACGCATAAAAAAGGCAACATCGATGTTGCCTGATTTACTTAGAAAAAGGTACTCCACCTTAGTGGACTGTCGTCGAGTTCAAATATTGCTGAAAAGCGTCCCGACAACCCTCAAATTTTAATTCACATTGATCTTCATAAGTCTGACTGTGGTTATTGCTGGCAAAGGAAATCTCGACCAGACAGCGTTTTTTGTCCTGCTCCAAGATCTGCTTAATCACGACCTTGTCTCCTACACTCAGGACATAGCGTCCGCCGCCGATAATAGCCAATCCTTTTTCATCTTCTAACAGCAGATCTGAGTGATATAAATACTTCACGACGTCCATATTATTGTTCTCCTAAAGGCTTTGGAGTTAAATTCATTATTCAATATAAAGATAAGCATTTCTATATTTTAGATTTAGCAATTGTCACAAATTATATTTAATATTGCTTAGGCTATTTTTATTATTAGAAGAATATTCTTATATCTATAAACCACTATTTAATTTGAATGAAGATTCCTTAGTTTGCTTTATTCAAATATAAAAAAACCGTTCCTTAGAACGGTTTGTAATCTGGCATTTTATCATGCGGTGTGGCGATACATTTTTCAGTAAATTCAGCGCGGACTTTCTCACGGGCTGCATCTACATCGGTCTTAATTTCCTGTTCCGGAAGTGCATAGACTTCATCGATAATATTCAGGATAAAACCGCGAGTGATGTCATCATCGATCTTGTTGGCATGCTCAACAGCCTTTTCTTTCTCGATCGCATTCTGACGATCCAGCATAATGGTCCGTGCAGCATTCCCCACACTACGACAATAGCCATGCCACTGCTCTTCAGGGGTTAAAGGTTTTTTCTCTGCACAGCCGACCAGAGCAACCATCAGCGATAAAGCAAATAACTTTTTCATGAATTTCTCCTTCCGAGAAGCACTATAAGAGATCAGCACAGATTTGTCATTTAAAATGAAATTTCTACCTATTCTTATTGATACTGCCTGCTCGAAAGTAGCATTTCATATCTTAACCACAGCTGGCCTGAACTACTTTCTTAGTGGCTGGATCTACAGTGACCGTCACGCGCTCTTCACGATAATCCATAGTGACAGGCTGGCCAGGTGCAACCATGCGTACCATTTGAGCTTTGGTTTTTTCTTTGATTTTTGCTTCAGTTAAATTGGATTGGCCAACCAGCGCAGCTGCCTGATCAGCGATACATTTAGGCTGGTTTGCTCGGAAATATTCCCATTCTTCGACCACTTGCCCATTTTTTAAATGACAATAGCCCACTTGCCCATTAGTTTCATTACGTATTTCCAGCTTTCCACCCTGATTAATACAATAGGCACTCGCTGGATTCGCTGTTCCTAATGACGCTGAGTTTGAGTCAGTCGACTGGGTCGTACTACAGCCAGCAAGGAGGATGGATGCCAATAATCCGGACAAACCAGATAAAAATGTTTTTTTCATGAGCGGTATTCTTCTAAAGGAATTCGCCTTTAATGTAGCATATTCCACTTATAGCGTCAGATCTGAAAAGGCTTGAGTGTTTGTAATTCTGTAAAAAGCGGCAGGATCATTTCTTAATATCATTAGGTTTAATCCCATTTAAGTTCTCACTATTTCCTATGATTTACCTTAACCAATAATCAACTTTCAAAAGTGGTTTCTTTTTTCAAATAGCCAAAATTTAGTTTTAGTTAACTATTGGAATGGCTTAAAGATGACAATGTCATTACATTATTATACAAAGTGTTTATTACCTTCCATGAACCAAGCATTACTCTAATATTTTGTTTTTAGATTATTAAATTAATTATTGCCCAGTTTCTTTGTCCTAGTCTTCTTTATGTACGAAGCTTGATGTTTGTACTAGCGGCCATATTGATTTAATATTTGATTGAATTTTAAACTTTATCTCGGCATGCAAGACGATCTCCAGCTCTCCTTAAAAGAATACCTTTCTACGGTTCAGGAAGTGGTCAAAATCACTTTCGATACACCAGTGTGGGTCAAAGCCGAGATTCGTAATTTAAATATTAAAGCTGGCCATTACTATTTGGAACTGGCAGAAAAAGATCCTGACAATGATCAGGTCATTGCCAGTTGCCGGGCCACAATCTGGAAGTTTGCTGCGCAGAAAATTGTGACGCAATTTGAACGTGAAAGTGGTATTGAGCTAAGTCGGGATCTTAAGGTTTTAATCAAAGTCAAAGCCAGTTTTGATCCGCAATACGGGTTTTCCCTAAATATTGCAGAGATTGATTCTGGATACACCTTGGGTGATATAGCCCGACGTTATCAGCAGATTGTAGAAAGACTGACAATCGAAGGTCTGATTAATCGCAATAAAAATCTGCCTCCACCTTTTGACCTCAACCGAATTCTGGTGATTGCTCCGGAAAAGGCTGCTGGTCTGGGCGATTTCAAGAAAGATGCTGATGCTTTACAAAAAGCTGAGGTATGTGAATTTATTTATCACAGTGCGACCTTTCAGGGAAATACGGCACCGCAAAGCATCATGCAAAGCTTGGCACAAGCTTTAAAGCAGTGGGCACAAACTTATCATTGCGCGCCTGACCTGATCGTAATCATTCGTGGCGGTGGCGCAGTCAATGATCTGGCTTATTTGAATGATTATGCGCTGGCTGCCCTGCTCTGCAAACGTTCAGTTCCCGTCTGGGTTGGTATTGGTCATGAAAAAGACAGGACGATTCTGGATGAAATCGCTCATCGTTCTTTCGACACACCGAGTAAGGTGATTGCTGGAATTCGCAATCATGTCGTCGAGCTGACGCAAGTGGTTTTAAATAATCTGCAAAGTATCCAGCGGCTTTCTCAACAGCAAATTCAGGCTTATCAAAACCAGAATGAGCAATATCTAAAACTAATCCAGAATCTGGCCAATCACCAGATTATGAATGCCTTGCAACGTTTAGAGCAACTTAAGGCCAATACCTCTAACCTTGCCCAGCAACAAACCCAACTGATTAATCAGCAGCTAGATGCCCTGATGCGGGAAACACTGCTACAAAATCCCAAACATGTTTTATCCAAAGGCTATGCCATTGTGCGCCAGCAAGATCATGTGGTTCGTTCAATCCATCAAATTGATGCGCAACAACCCGTTCAGGTTGAATTACACGATGGCTTATTTTCAGCACAACTTACGCAGGTAACTCCTCATGAGTCATGATACTTTGAGCTTTCAGGAAGGCTATGACATATTGAAAAAGAATGCTGAATTACTTGAATCTCAGCAAGAACCAGATATTGATAATCTGATGAAAATCGTTGAAGAGTCTATGCAGGCGTATAAAGCCTGTAAATCCCGAGTGGAAGCTGTTCAGAATGCACTGAACGAGACCTTTAAGGATTAATTTTTTAAATACCTTAAATCAGTATAGCTTGATGATTAAAATGCTTAGGCTATTTTGAAATCTCTTGCCTATAATAAAAAGCCCTCATTTAGAGGGCTTTTTATTAGCTTAGAACCGCCAGTTATAGAACAAGTCAATTGCACGTTCTAAAGACTGACTGGCTTCCAGATATAAACGCTGATTCATTTGATAACGTAAAGTCAGCTTGTTCACTGGGGTAAATACGCCAACCCCATAACGGATATACAAGTCTGGCGTAATATAACCGGTTACAGACACCTGAGTATCATCCCCTGTTCCCTGTGCATCCAGTGCTAGACCGCTCAAGCCAAAGCTACGGCCAATCTGGTTGGTCAAGGCACGCGTACCACCCAAGCCAAGACTGATCCCTGCGGCTGCAATGGTGTTATTTACATCAGATCTGAAACCTTCCGCCTGACTTAAACCTGAAGCCCCTTCATTGATACGACCAGTAATCAGGGCATTCAACGCTTCCTGTTCAGACAGACCAGCATCGTTATAAACTTGAATGGCAGGACTCGAGGCTGTACCTGTTACACGTACACCCACCGTATTACCTTGAATGGATTTATTGGCATCAATATCCAGGGTTGGATTCGATAATGGGCCATTAAAACGCGCAATCGCACGGTTCAGATCCAGACTTTGTCCATAGGCTTCAATTTTCACCCGTTGTGATACCCCGATCGCGCCATTGGCACGCATCGCAGATTCCAGACCACGTTGCGTCAGATTGACACGACCTAAGAGTGGAATACGGCTGTCAAAGCCCTGGAAGATTACCTGATTTCCTAACGACACTGCAACATCTGCGCGGATATCCCATGGACGTGCCGCTTTGAGAATAGCGAGCTGATCATCTCCCTCACGTACTACGCGAACATCAGAAGACAAGCCCACGACAGGTTCAGAGGCTTCAGGCATGGAAATCAGTGCACGAGGAACATCGACCTTGCCACTCAAGCTTAATTTTTTATTGAACGGATACATATCCAAGGTCAGGTCAGGCGTAACCACCGCAGTAATCAGCGGTGCCTGACGAATCAACAGATTTTCGCCCTGAAGTTTAAGCTGTACGCGAGGATCACCTTTCCAGTCTACAGAGCCGGTTAATTTACCAGCGCCACGGCCACTGTTAAATGCACCATTAATAGTCGCGGTATTTTGGCGGACTGATGAATAGAGCTGCACATTGGTCAGATTGACTGGCAATGAAATCATGCTGATTGCCCCATCCTTAACCCGAATTTCACCTTCAAGTAATGGATCGGTTAAGGTTCCGCTAATTTTACCTGCATACGACAAGGTACCATCCAGATTACGCACATCCTGAATGAATGGCTTAAAGACCTTTAACTGAACCTGATTAAAGGCAATCTCGCCACGCATTGGTTTATTGTCACGATATGGATCAATAATCACATTGGCATAGCCTGTACCAATATTTGGTGTTTTCACATCCAGACGAATCTGTAATCCAGCAGCCACACTTTTTGCGACCAGACCCACTTCATCATATTTTAAAGTCGAGCCTAAATATTCCGGATCATCAGAAGATAAGCCGATCACCCCATTGCGGGTTACCAGACGTGCATCAATCTTCGGTTTAGCACCTTGTGCCCAAGCTGCCTTGGCATAACCATTCACTTTACCAGTTAATGCTATGCCTTCTGGCAGGAAGGCACTAAAGTCAGCCAGATCCAGGTTACGGGTAATAAAAGAAGCACTGCCTCGAGTTTTATTGACTCGAATTGGCTGATCAAAGCAAAGTTGGCTTTGCTGACTCATCCAGCAATGAGCCCCAACAAACAGATCCGACTGTGCAGTGTTATAAATTACAGCTGCATTTTGACGCTGCACCAGATGGGTACGCAGTGAGTCAAAATCACCGCGCTGGATCTGGCCTAACCAGTTATTTTGTGCATTAAAACCACCTGCGAGCTGAACAAAGAATTTAGACAGCTTATTTTCAGCCTGAACTTGCAGCACATGCGCGGCGCGCGTTCCAGCTAGTGAAACTTCACCGCGTACAATCTGTCTATTACCACTACGCAACTGATCCATGGTTGCAGTCAATAAAGTCGGTGTAGTTTGCGAAGTTGGCAACTGGCCGCGTACCCGAATCTTGTCTACGCTAAACAGGTTCTTGAAGGCAAAATTATCCACTGCTAGATTTGCAGTTGCTTGTAAACGCGGTTGTGCCTGCATATTGATGTAGCCTTGTACCCGGCCTCTTAATCCCGGATAAAGCTCATATAATGCCGGCGCATTCACTTTAAGTTGCAGATTTTGTGCATTACCTGTGGCCTGTATCTGGTTACTAGCATAAGACAGGAACAGGTTATTGGCTTCAAACTGCTGCGGTACAAAACCACGCTGCTTGGAATCAATCAATACAGCCAGATTACCCTTACCGCGTACCGGTTTATTATTCAACATACCGGCCAGATTTAAGCGTTGAATCTGGACACGCTTCACTGCATCCGACCAGACACCTTGGGTTTGCAGATTGCCAGACAATTCACCTTTAAGCTTGGCATTAAAATACTGAGGTTTGAAACGCACCAAAGAAGCATTTACATTCCAGCCAATACCATTCGCCAAGTTCACCTGACCATTGGCATTAATTTTTCCAGCAACCCCATCATGACGCAATTCCTTGATATTCAGCATATCAGGCGTACCCGACAAGCGCAGTTTCAACAATCCCTGACTGGCCTTGATCTGGCTGGCACTTAATGCGCCATCATAATTGACTGCATAACTTTTGAATCCGCCACCTGCTTTTTCATCATGGAACAACAAGGCAATATTACTGTTACCTGTCAGATGAACGGTTTCATTTTGCGCAGCCAGTCGTCCGGTCAGATCTACACCGCTAAGATTAATAATTTGCTGATTCGGGCGTGCATAACCACTGGCTTTTACCCGACCATTCAAGCGGTCAATTGGTGAAGCTGCAGCCAGAGTTTGAGTATTCAGGTTCTGGGCATTTAATACTGCGGACCATTTGAGCTGACGTTTTTCTTCTGGCAGTTCAACCCGTGCATTACCTGTTAGACTGCCGGCCTGTCCATTTCCACTATATTTAAAACTTGGAACATTCAGAATATTATTTTTCAGGTTTAGTTGTGCCTGATACATTCCTGTCGGCAACAGCCCTTCTTCATGCTGAGCAACCTGAGTAGCGACATGGATATTCTGCTGGCCTTCGACCAGTACCAGATCAACATCGCCTGATTCACTTTTTAACCAGCCGATATAAGGCACAGCACGATCAATATTTTTCCAAGCCACATCCAGTAACATTGGTTGAGCTTTATTGTCTTTAACCGGCTTCTGATCCAGCTTGATATTCCAGGTTTCATAGCGGTCAAAATCCACCAGTCCTGTTAAATGCAGGCCATTTTCCAGGTTACCGGTAGAGGCAATATTACCGTCCAGACTTGGTGGCAGAAAGTCCTGCACTACTTGAGGAATTCGCCGATGTTTCGGATCTATCCCATTCATGCGACCTGTCAGATCCCAATCCACCCGATCAGCCCAGCCTACAGTACCTGCCAGACTTACCGAACCTTTCATCAGCTGACCATTTAGATCAGTAATATTGAGCTGATTGACCAGATCGGTATACATTACTGCGGTATATTGCCCATCCGGGATATTTTCACCTTCAATATCGGTGCGAACATTCAGATCCAGGCGCTTGGTATTCCCATTAAACTCAGCCACACCATCTTTCGTAAACAGTTTCTGCTCTGTCAGGATTGGCCAGTGATATTGCTTGAACTGGAGTTCACCACGCATGGGTACATTAGGACGCATCGGGTGCAGGACCGCCCAGCCTGTCAGCAAATCTGGAGTGTTGGTCGCGACCCCGGCCTGAATAGTATCCAGTGTACCTCTAGCACGTACTTGAATATCATGAATATTCAGGCTTTCTCTGAGTGAAGGCAGATTTAAAATCCCGCGTGCATCTAGTGGATATTTACCTTCAAACTGCATTTTCCCAGTAGCTTCACGTACCGACAGATAGCCCATATCCATGCGGGAATCTTCGAAATTCAGCTCGGTACCTGACCATAATGCTTCATTCAGTTCGATATTATAAAAATCGACTGCATTGGTCTGGGTTTTAATTACTAGGTGATCGAGAAGTAAATGATCAACCCGCAATACAAACGGTAAACGAATAGCATTGAACTTAAATGGCTCATCACTTGGCGGATTTTTATTAATAATCTGTAAATTCAGTACATCTGCTTCAGTCAGATGAATTTCTTTTTTGATAATCGCCCTCCAACCCAGCTTGACATCAGCACGGTCAATTTTGACATCGACCGGTTTCAGGGTGACCAGAACATTTTTCAGGATAATCCCACGCCACAGATTCCCGCCTTCATATTCATAATGAATGATTTCCTGGCGCTGCATCACCTGATCAAGCAGGAATTTACTGCCTTTATCGGTAGAAAACAGGATCGCCAGTACAGACAGCAGAAAAATAAGAGAAAAAAGGACCGACAATAGAATACTTCTAAAGATACGGCGCTTTTTCGGCACAACTTCAGGTTGTTGCTCTTGTTCTGGCTGTGGTTGGTTCTCGACCATGATCTACCCAAATAACTATTTTTTAATTAATAAATGTTTTATAACTGCGAGCCAATAAAGAAGTGCAGACGAATCGGATAATTGTCATCCGACAGTCCGGTCGCCACATCTAAACGAATTGGGCCAATCGGTGAAGCCCAACGAATCCCCAGCCCCGCACCATATTCTGTTGGATTACTAAAATCCTCATTATAGGCATTTCCGGCATCCGCAAATACTGCAGCACGCCATCCTTCCCTGAACTGATAATTATACTCCAGTGAAGCCACACCCAAAGCCTGTCCGCCCACTTTAAAGCCTTCAATTTCCGGAGAAAGACTCTTATAGTCGAAACCACGAATACTCTGGTCACCGCCACTAAAATAACGCAGGTTATAAGGTACTTTGGCAAAATCTTCAGTAAAGATATAGCCCAGATCCGCACGACCGACAAACTGATGATCGGCATTTTCACCCAATGAATAGATAAAACGCCAGCCTGCATTCACAATCGCCATATCGGCATCAGATAATAAAGCTTCACTTCCCAGCTCAACCTTATAGGTTTGCTTAAAGCCCTTGGTCGGGTTCACCCGGCGATCACTATCAGTACGGGAAACTTCATAACCCACTAGTAAAGACTGCTGTTCATCTTCAGTATTGAATCTGAATGCTTCCGGAATCTGGCTAAAATCAACCGAACCATCCTGCGTCAGACGATCCAGACGGTAACGTAGGCCGTAAGTTTGTTGCCAACTACCACGCGGATTTTTAATAATCCGGTCAGCACCAAGTACCGCGGATTCAATTAACAGGCCATCACCTTGGGCCACACCATCACGTTCTTCACGCTCATAACCACCCACGATACTGATATAGTCATGAAGTGGATGGTTGTATGGAATATTATAACGGCCATCAATTGACTGACGAATTTGTGACAATTCAAGGTTGGCATCAAATGAGTGACCACGCTTGTTTACGATCGCGCGGCGATATTGTCCACGTAAGCGTGTTCCGGTATCCGTACCATAACCCAGACCGACTTCGGCACTGTTAAGACGGTCTGCATTCAGTGTCACAATCACCGGAATTTTTTTCTCTTCACGAGCCTGAGCCTTTAAACGTTCTTCTTCGTCTTCTTTGGTCTGCTGCTGAACCCGCAAAGTTCTTAAGTTTGGATTTTCTGCATCACGACTACCGGCGAACTGATCTTCATCCACCACATCCTGTGTAACTTCCTGATCGGATACTGGTGCAGCTTTCTTGGCCACACCTATTTCATCTTCTGAAAACTTCTGTTCTTCTATCAGACTCTGAATATCCGGTGCCAGTTCCAGCTCTCGATCAATAGGATCAGGACGAATTGTATCCACCAGCGTATAGTTAAAATAACGTGAGTTCGTCAGGTTGTTGGCCAAGCTATTCACACGCCAGAAGGTGTAGTCAGCACCATCTTCCCAGGTGACCAGACTTTCCAGTACATCACGATTCAGTGGAAATTCTTTTTCAGGATCACTCATCCTGAACTCTACATTACCCAGTTTATAACGCTCACCTGTTTCAAAGCGCAGATTCACATCGGCTGTATTTTCGGGTTGAGCAATGCGCACATCATGCAAGCGCCAGTAAGCATCAAAATAACCATTGTCGCTGGCTGCGGTATTAATCCGGTCCTTGGTTTTTTCATAATCCCCATGGTTAAAGATATCACCTTCTTCCTGTTCAGGTAGAAGACTAATAACCTGGAACTGCGGCTGTTCACCACCTGGCCCACTAAACTCAATATTATGGGTATTGATAATGACCGGCTCATTCGGGGTTACATAAACTCTGACCCGGCTATCTGATAATTTTTCAAATCTGAACTGGGCATTGTAATAACCTACAGCTTGGGCAGCCTGATTGGACAGATTACGGAGTTGCGGTAATGCAGATGAAAAATCTTCAAAGGATTCCTGGGTAAAGCTAGAAAGTTTAGCTTTTACATTATTTCTAAGATTCGTATAACCTTCTGACTGGGCTTTACGATTCAATCCGCCATTGCTTTGTGCAGTGCCATTTCCATTCACAATGACCACATCTGCACTGATCCGAGGCAAACTGGCGGTCATAATCTGGCGAGGTGGACGTATTTTATAAAACAGTCGCTTGAAAATATTAGGGCGTTTATCATTTTCAGGCGTCGTTGGTGCAGGCAACTCGGATAAGGTCGCACCCGACTCATTTCTTTGGACAATAATCTGGCTATCGGCCTGAATGGACTGCATAAGCTGATCAACATTCACAGGTGCCTGATTGATTTCAACCAGTTCCTGCTGACTCATATCATTGACTACCGTTTCAGTTTGCGCTGATTGGCGATAGGCTTGCGCCTCGCGTTTCGCTTCTTCTGCAACCTGATAAATCTCATTGGCCATACTCTGGTCAATCGTTTGCACCGGCAGGCGTTCTAAATCATCAAACTCAATTGGCTGAAATTCACCCAGAGACGTTCCCATAGTCTGCTGTTCTTGCAGCATTTGCATACTATCTACAGTGGAAGTTTCAGGTTCTAAAGCTTCTTCAACTTTTTCTGTTGCTTCAGCTTCGGTCGTAGCTACCCCTTGTCGAACGGCTTCTTGGGATAACTCTTCGATCATTTCTGCCTGAGATAGTGCTACCGGAGTTTCGGTCTGCTCGGTTTGTGCCATGCCCTGATGCGATAACATCATGAAAAATATACTCATACATAGCCTGGCTCGGCCATGATATGGTACGAGAGACCCCATACTACGATTTAGCATCGTTTGTTTAATTTTTCTCTTTGCGAGCATAGCAAACTCTAAACGAATACATTCTTTAATTGATTAATTGACCGAAAAAGATAAGCTAAAGAACTTAAATTATTGGGTTTTGCCTTTACATGGACGAAAGTATCTTACATGATTTTTCTCAATGTTTACGTATATCTCACATTTCTTAATAAATCTTAATGTAGCACGTCTTATATGAACAACAATGAACATTTGTTAGCGAGCCGCCGCTTTTTACCCATGTTCCTGACCCAGTTTTTTGGTGCACTGAATGATAATGTTTTTAAACAGGCATTATTACTGGTGATTACCTATGGCTGGATTCAGCAACAATCAGCCAGTATTAGCACCTTAAATAACTTTGCTGCACTATTGTTCATTTTGCCTTATTTTATTTTCTCTGCGACGGCAGGCCAGATTGCAGATAAATATGAACGTTCCCAGCTGATTCGCTATTTAAAGATTTTTGAAATTGTGATCATGATTCTGGGCACCATTGGCTTCCTGCTCGGTCATTTATGGATTCTTCTGTTTGCCCTGTTTTTAATGGGCACTCAATCCACTTTTTTCGGCCCGATTAAATATGCCATTTTGCCTGAAGTATTAAAACCGGATGAATTGATGTCAGGTAACGCACTATTCCAGTCAGGTACATCACTGGCTATTCTGTTTGGTATGATTCTGGGTGGTGCAGTCATTGCTGCTTCTACAGGCAATCTGATCTGGATCAGCCTGACGGTGTTAAGTATCGCCGTGATTGGCTATCTCTCCAGTCGTTATATTCTGAAGCAGAGCATTCCAGCGCCTGAAATCAACATTGACTGGAATTTTTTCCGGACCAGCTTTCAGACCATTAAATATACCAAAAGCTTACCGCTAGTTTTTTTAATTCTGCTGGGTAACTCCTGGTACTGGTTTTATGGTGCAACTTATTTGACCCAGATTCCACAGCTTACCTTACAAAACCTGCATGCTTCTGAAAATGTTGCCAGTCTGCTTTTAACCTTTTTCTCTGTCGGAATCGGCTTAGGTTCTTATTTATGCCGCAGATTAGGCGGTACTGAGGTCAATATTAAAATGGTACCGATTGGCGCTATTGGTCTCGTGGTTTTTGCATTATATCTAGCCGCAAGTCTTGCCTTTGTTCCGGAACGTACCGGTACGTTACTCGGCTTGGCAGATGTATTCCAGCAAGGCTGGAGCTATTATCATGTGATGCTGGCGGTAACTTTACTGGGCATCAGTGGCGGTTTTTATATCGTGCCGCTGTATGCCATGATGCAAGCGCATTCTCCCCGCTCACATCGTGCACGTGTGGTTGCAGCAAATAACATCCTGAATGCCGTTTTCATGGTATCTTCTGCTATATTCTCGATTATTATTTTAAGCGTTCTAGAGTTTGATCTTAAAATACTTTTCTGTATTACTGCAGTGTTGAGTGGCCTGTTTACTTTATGGCTGCTTTATAGATTGAAACCGATGATCAAAACCGCAACAGCCCCTTTGGAGGATTAATTCATGCGTCAATATACAGGTGTCGATAAGCTTATTCATTCTTTTGACCAGGCATTACGCAGTCTTGTTCCAGGAACGACTTCCTCACAACGGGAAAATCCAGCCAAACCGGTCGAAACCCAGCTTACCGTGAGTGATGCCCGTCATGTAGCTGGGTTAATGCGCGTAAATCATAGTGGTGAGGTTTGTGCCCAAGCGCTTTATCATGGACAGGCATTAACTGCGAAATTACCAAATGTACGTCGGGAAATGGAACAGGCGGCAATTGAAGAACAGGATCATCTGGCCTGGTGTGAAGACCGCTTACAAGAACTGGATAGCCATACCAGTTTACTCAATCCGGTCTGGTACGGCCTTTCCTTTGGTATGGGTGCAATTGCCGGCATTGCGGGTGACAAATATAGTCTGGGTTTTGTTGCAGAAACCGAGCGTCAGGTGAGTATGCATTTACAGCATCATATTAGCCAGTTACCGCCGCAGGATGAACGTTCTCGTCGTATTCTGGAACAGATGAATGAAGATGAACTGCATCATCGGGATACAGCATTAAACGCTGGCGGTGTAGATCTACCCCTTCCAGTCAAGATTGCCATGACCGGCATTTCCAAGTTAATGACCAAAACCAGTTATTATATTTAAGTATCAAATAAAGCCCTCATTTTTGAGGGCTTTATTGTAATCAAAATAATTAAGGAAAAAATATTTTAAGAATTCTTTTTTTAAATTTTTTATTTATCATTATTTTATCTGCTATTTTTATTTAATTTATATTAAAAAATTATTACTATTTTTTAATAAGAAATTTTAAGTCAACTTTTGATTAATTAAATCTCTAGTTTATCAGCTCTCATTTTAAAATTTATCGTTCATATAACTTTCTGTTTCTTTATGTTTATATAGAGAACAGATTTACATAATTAAAAGATTACATTTACTTCATAAGCAATTAGTTAGATTAAATTTGATATTTACAGTCATAATAATCCATCAACAATGTAAATTCACTATTTGCTTTATATCTATGCATTCGTTAACTCAGTCAACTTCCCCGGAATTTTAAAGGACGGTTAAAATGGCTAATCAAGATAATGAAAAAGATACCGATAATTCAAATCGTGGATTCGCAGGGCGGAGAAACAACGCGAGATTGCAAGCCAAGGCGGGAGAGCTGCTCATGCACGTGGTAATGCCCATGAATTTACTTCAGAAGAAGCTCGCGAAGCTGGTTCACGCAGCCACATAAATGACCGTGGTCACAGCCGTGATGACGACGATGATGATGACGATCGTCGTGGTGGACGCGGTCGAGGTCGTGGCCGCAGCCGTGATGATGACGATGATGATGACGATCGCCGCGGTGGTCGAGGTCGTGGCCGCAGCCGTGATGATGAGGACGACGATGATGATCGCCGCGGACGTTCCAGCAATGGAGGACGAAGAAGTCCACCACGTGATAACCGAGGAAGATTTACTTCTCGTTAATTCATTGCAATATAATTAGCTTTATAAACATAAAACGTGGATTTAGGTCCACGTTTTATTTAATACTTTCATTCTACTTTATCGATAAAGAAAAATAGAAATTATTTAAATCAATCCTGTATATTTTTATTTTTTATCATCCTTATTTTTTGATATATTTAGATGACTATATTATTTAACATTTTTATAAAAATTAAATTTTATTTAAAACCAAGTTAAAATTTAATTACCTTCATGGGAAATTAATTGAAATTTAAAATATATTTATTGTTCTTTATTTTTTAAAATTGGCAGTAAAAATGATTATTTAGAGGTAATTTATGGAAACAGGTATTATTCTTGGTATTCTATTCGCAATTATTGTGTTGTTAGTTATTTTTTATAAAAAGAAAAAGTAAATAACAGTTTTTTGGCAAATACAGATCCCCTACTTAGATAAAACTGAAAAATTCATTAGATTAATTTCAGATACAGATTAAATTTTGACTTGTGGATATTGAAGACGGCGATCATATTCAAATGCAGGATGAGACCAGATGTCATGCATCGGGATTTTTACGTCTAGTGCAAGCGGTAATTTTTTGGGATTAAATTCCATCTGGCTTAAATCATTTCCCCATGCAATCAGGTCGACATCCAGGCTGATCTGATGCGATGGTCGAACCCGCCCTGAATCCGTTTCCATTTGCTTTAATAAATCTGTCATATCTTGAACAGAAACTTCACTGTATAGGAGGCAGGCCGCATTCCAGTAATCTGCTCCGATACTATCCCGACATGGAATGAGGTAAATTGGAGAAAACCGGACTTCCCCCAACTCACTGATCCGTTGCTGGGCAGCCTGAAAATGTTGCTGTGGATGACAATTACTCGCCAGTGCTAGGGCGAATATCGTTGCGGTGGCGTTCAAGACGTATCCCTACAGAATTGGCTTGCGCGATAATGGCAGGCTTACGGATCGTAATCATAATCGATTCTACACTTTCAAAGGTAGCAAAAAGCGCGTCTAGCACCAGTTTTGCTGCATGTTCGATCAATTTTGGCTGAGCTTCCTGAATCACCCGCGCTGAAATCTCGCAGATTTCGGCATAATTCAAAGTATCTTCCAGTTCATCTGACTGTGCCGCTTGTTCTAAGTTGGTACGAATGTTTAGATCCAGCATTAAAGGCTGAATGATTTGACGCTCCCAATTAAAGCAGCCGACTACTGTATCGACCTTTAAGCCTTCAATAATAATTGCGTCCATTTTAAAACTCGGAATTTAATATTTACCAATAATCTCCCTAAATCCCTCTTTAATACAGAGGGACTTTCATCACTTCTATTTATTTTGTAATGAAAGCCTCCCTTTCTTAAAGGGAGGACGGGAGGGATTAAATTAGTGCTTTAACAGCAAATTTGGGTCCATAGTCTGAACCATCTGCAAACGCTGATCTGCATAGATATCTGTATACGGCGCCAGAATTCTCATGAAACGGTCGAAATACAGCATTTGCTTGAACAATAAAGCAAAGTCACGTGGGAAACGAATGCCATGACGTTCACCGACTGCTACCATATCCATCATGATATCGTTAAGATCGGCTGGGCTTGAAGTCAGCAATTCCTGAGGATCAGCTAACATCACACCACTAAACAAGCGTTCAAGATCAGCCGCAAGTACTTTGGTATCAATCTCAACTGCAGTCATACCCATTTTCAGCATATTCTCTGCCATCAAGGTATAATTGGTATGCTGCAAGGCATCCATAAAGGCCATACACGCTGTCCAGACTTCTGGTTTAAGCTGGCCGACAATACCAAAATCAATAAAGCCCACACGACCATCTTTAAGCAGCATCAGATTACCCGCGTGTAAATCAGCATGGAAACTGTTACACATCATCAGGCTGCCAAACCAGGTGTTCATTGCAGTGATGAGAACCTGTGACGGGTCTTTAGCGACCTTTTTCACCACTTCAAAATCAGTCAGTGGCACGCCATATAAACGTTGCATGGTCAGCACACGACGTGTTGAATATTGATGATAAACCTTAGGAGCAGTTGCTGCTTTATTATTGGTGATATTCAGATAATTGACGAAATCATCCAGATTTTGTGCTTCCTCGATGAAGTCAACCTCACGCACCATTCGGGTTTTGATTTCTTCGACAATATCTGCCAATGACGCAAATTTTACTTTCGGCACTGCTTTTTCCAGCAGTTTGGTCGCCCAATGCAATACATTTAAATCGGTATATAGAATTGTTTCCACACCCGGTTTTTGTACTTTAATAACCACATCTTCACCAGAAACCAGCTTGGCCGCATGTACCTGTGCAATGGAAGCAGAAGCCAGTGGTGTTTCCTCAATTGAGGCAAAGATTTCATCCAAGTTTCGGCCAGAAAACTCTGATGCTAGCACTTCCTGGATATAGCTGAATGGCAAGGTCGGTGTTTGATCCAGACAGCCCTGAAACTCTTCCACATATTCACGCGGAAACAGCGACGGCGTACTGGCAATAAACTGACCGAGCTTGATATAGGTTGAGCCTAAAGACTCAAATGTTTCACGCATGAGTTTGGCATTACTTGGCTTTTCAGTGGCATATTTAATGCCGGCCTTCGCCGCAACTACTGCGGTTTCACCCATACGGGCAACCGAACGTATTCCATCTAACCAGATATTTTTTTTCATAATGTCTTAGGAAAAATTAATTACATGCAGTGTAGCAAAAAAATTAAATTTTGCAGGCCTATCTTGCCTGACAGACCGGGCAATCTGTATCTTTTTCGAAACTTAAAATGCGCTGTTTGAAACTCAGACCATCCCAGAGTAGAAGTTTCTGTCTAAGTGGCATTTTACCCAGGCCTAAATAAAGCAATGCATGATGAGCTTGCAAACTCGCCATCACATTTGGCGTAGTCGCCAAGACGCCTGAGTCTGCACAACGCAAACTGGTATCAGCCTGATGTTCAGGTGGAAACAGGCAGGCATAGCAAGCTGAATCCCCTTCCATCATGAACAGTTGCCCTTGCAAACCAATCGCAGAAGCACTGATTAAAGGCACATTCAGTTTTACACAGCTTTGATTGATCAGATAACGTGTCTCGAACTGATCACATCCATCCAGCACCAGATCTTGATGTTGAATGATACTTTCTGCATTTTCAGTTGTTAAAGCCTGATTAATATATTCAACCTGAACATTCGGATTAATCTGAGCCAGCCTTTTCGCGAGTATTTCTGCCTTATAAAAGCCTAAATCATTTGGCGTAAATGCCAGTTGTCGTTGTAGATTACTCATCTCGATGGTATCAGGATCAATCAGAGTAATTTTGCCTACACCCGCTCGTGCCAGAAGTTCTGCCAAGGCACAACCAATCCCGCCACACCCCACGATACAGATATTAGAAAATTTCAGCTTTTCCTGTGCTTCAATATCCCAACCATCCAGAAGAATCTGGCGACTATATAAGTGCAATTCAGCATCGGTGAGTTCAAACTCTGGGGATATGGCATCCATAGTCAATATAGACAACGTCGTTCCTTGTTTCGAAGATTTTTAAGAAGCATGTGTCACAAAAAGTGCATTTACCGAAATTTCAATATGCTGATAAATCTCGAGCAAATTAACTTCTCTGCGCATAAACAGCAAATCAATAAATGGCTTAGCAATACTAGCGCCAAATAGCATATCAGTTAAATGCTCCGTATCAAGTTGATAGTGTCCTGATAAATATGTAATAGTCATATTATGAATGCACTTAACTGATTTATATGCCACTTAATTTATTCACGTATTACATCTTCTGGCTAATCTCGTTCTTCTATTCTTTTATCACCCTGTAACTATCTTTCGCTTGTTTAGCACTTCTGTAGCGGCTGCCTGCAATTCGGTAGGAAAATGTATCAGTTCAGTGAGACCCTCTGTATCCATTCCTAAATATGATTAAGCTGCTTAAGGAATAGCAATTATCCTCGCTTTCAAAAATAGTATGGAGCATATAGATGAACGAACAAAATCAGCATAATAATCGTGAAAAATTATGGGAACTAATCAAAGATGTACGTTACACCATGATCAGCCATGTGACTGAAAGTCAGGAAATTCATTCTCAGCCGATGACCATGCTCAATTCTGAGCAAATGAATGAGGATCAGAATTTGTATTTCATCATGCGTGATACTAATGATCTGGTGAAAGCTGCCACTACTGGTCGGACTCAGATCGGCCTGTCTTTCGCTAAACCTTCTGATGGTATTTATGTATCAATCAGCGCAAATGCACAGATCAGTACTGACCGTATTTTGATTGAAAAATTATGGAATCCATGGGCAGAAAACTGGTTTGAGGGTAAAGATGATCCTAGCGTGCGTGTACTGATTGCTGAAGCTGAAAGTGCAGAATACTGGAATGTCACCGATAATAAAGTAACTCAGCTATTTAAGGCATTAAAAGGTGGTGTAACTGGCGAAGCTGGGGAACCAGATGCTGAGCACAAAAAAGTTGATCTCTAAGTAAATAAGACTTTCACCTTCAATTTAGCCTCTTAATAAGAGGCTAAATTTTTGATTTATTTTATTTAAAAGATGAATAGTATTACATTGTAATGACAATTATTTTCTCTGATTAATTCGAACATAAACAAATTAATCGTATAAAAAAGGCCGCAATTGCGACCTTTTCAAAATGTTTAAATGAATATATTAACTGACCTGTTTGATACCCTGAATCTTGGAAATTTCCTGTTGTTTAAGCAGATTACGCTGAATTTTACCGCTAGAAGTTTTAGGCAAATTACTTACAAACTCGATCTCTTTTGGATAGGCATGTTTAGATAAACGGGAACGCACATAGTTTTGCAATTTCAGCATCAGTTCTTCACTAGCGGCATATTGTGATTTAAGCACTACAAAGGCTTTCACAATTTCGGTACGTTCCGGATCTGGTTTTCCAACCACAGCGGACTCCAGCACTTCTTCACACTCCAGCAAGGTACTCTCTACATCAAAAGGTCCAACTCGATAACCCGAAGTCGTAATGACATCATCCGCACGACCAATGAAATCTATTCCACCATGTTTATTCAGTTTTACGGTATCACCCGTTAAATAGTACTGTCCCACAAAGGCTTTACGATTATTGCCGCCATAGCCTTCGAACCACATCAAAGGTGAGGCTGAGTAGTCCATAGCCAAGGTCCCAATGCCGCCTTTTTCGACTTCCTCATGCTCTTTATTTAAAACTGCAAAACGATGTCCTGGAATGGCAAAGCCAGCGGAACCGATTTTCTTGTGATGCTCCAGCGCATGATGATTGGCAATCACCATTCCCAGTTCCGTCTGTCCATACTGGTCGTAGATATTGACGTCCATTTCATGATTAAACCATTGAATGACTTCAGGCGTTAATGGCTCACCTGCACTACTGACCACACGTAAACACGAGCTAATCTCAGCATCAAATTTTTCCTTAAAGCCATAGAACATCCGGAACGCCGTTGGAGAACCGGTCAGGTTATTTACCCGATATTTTTTAATGACTTCAACAGCATTGTCTACGCTAAAGGCACGTTCATCCAGAATGATGCTATGCCCCAAACTTAATGGACCTGCAATTCCATAATACAGACCATAAGCCCAACCCGGATCTGCCAGATTCCAGAAAGTATCTTCGTCGCGTAAATCTACGGCGTGCAGCATATAGCCTTTAAATGCCAGTAAAGCTTTAAGTGGTACAGGCACTGATTTTGCCAGCCCCGTTGTACCCGAAGTAAACATCATCAGGAAAATGTCACTAAAATGACCTTGAACCGACTCAAACTCAGTTGGATATTGCTTCAATTCAGTCCAGAAATCTGCATCCTGATTGATACTTTCAGGCGTTTGATGGACGGTTAAAATATGTGGAATATCCAGATCATTCAGTTTCGCACGCTGTTCCTGATTGGTAATAATGAGTCGGGTATGTGCGGTATTAATACGATGCTCGATTGCCTTGCTTTCAAAAGCGGTAAATAAAGGCTGATAAATCGCACCAATACGCCAGGTGGCTAGAATGGTAATTAATAATTCTGGGGTTCGTGGGAGCAGTCCGGCAATACAGTCTCCTGCTTGTAAACCCAGTGAGGTCATATAATGAGCCAATTGTCCTGAAGCCTCAGCCAATTGTTCAAAAGTCCAATATTGGGTCTTGCCATTTTTACCTTCCCAGATTAACGCGATCCGGTTTTGTCCCAGAAAACGTCCACAGCATTCTGTATAGGCATTGAGTGAATCTGGCGTTCCTGCCAGATGTTGTTGAACCATAGTGTCAAAATCAAATTCACGATACGCTTGTTCTAGTGTCTTCATCACGACAACCTCTATTCCGTTTATAAACAGACTTTATGTCTGTGTCCGTTGTATTTGTTGTTCTGTCTACCGTCTGCGAATTCTATTGCAATGCCGGTTTTATATAACATGCCCTATTGCTAGGACATGTTAGGTGTCACTCTACTGAGTCACTTTTCGCTTTATCAATAATTGACCATGTTTTATAGACCATCACAATTTCCATCTCCCTCAAATGAGCTGCAGGATTTGAACAGTCGGCTATTTCATGACTTTTAAACTTTGCTCACTTCCCGGGCAATGACCAGACGCTGAATATCTGATGCACCTTCATAAATCTGGCTCACTCTGACATCACGGTAAATACGTTCAACCGGGAAATCTGAGACATAGCCATAACCGCCATGAATCTGAATCGCATCCGAGCAGACTCGCTCTGCTATAGTCGAAGCAAACAGTTTAGCCATGGACGCTTCTTTTAAGCATGGTAATCCTGCATCTTTAAGCGTTGCTGCATGTAAGACCAGTTGTCTTGCTGCCTCAATCTGGGTGGCCATATCTGCGAGACGGAACGCTACTGCCTGATGCTGTACCAGCTCGACGCCAAAGGATTTACGTTCATTGGCATATTCAACAGCAGCATCCAGTGCAGCTCGTGCCATACCTACAGATTGTGCTGCGATCCCGATCCGGCCAGATTCCAGATTAGACAAGGCAATCTTGTAGCCGTCACCTTCTTGACCTAACAGGTTCTCAGCCGGAATCCGGCATTGATCAAAAATAATGGTCGCGGTATCGGAACAATGCTGCCCCATTTTTTCTTCCAGATTCGAGACGATATATCCTGGACTATCGGTAGGTACCAAGAAACATGAGATTCCTTTCTTGCCCGCAGATTTATCTGTCACTGCAAATACCAGTGCAATCTGGGCATGCTTACCGGTAGTAATAAACTGCTTGGTGCCATTTAATACCCATTCATCGCCATCACGTTCTGCCTTACATTCTAGTGCGCTGGCATCGGAACCGGCTTGAGGTTCCGTCAGGCAGAAACACCCCAACCATTCACCGGTCGCCAGTTTGGTCAGGTATTTCTGCTTTTGTTCCTCGGTACCATAACGCTGGGTAATCCCGCAAGGTAATGAATTCTGCACACTGACAATGGTCGATATGGCTCCATCTCCAGCAGCGATTTCCTCAAGGACCAGTACCAGCGACACATAGTCCAGACCTGCTCCACCCCATTGTTCAGACACGGTCATACCGAGTGCACCGAGTGCACCGAGTTCTTTCAATTCTTGTGCTGGAAATTGAGCCGTTTTATCCCTTAAACCAGCGGTGGGTTTCAGTTTTTGCTGCGAATAGTTTCGCATCATTTCCTGAATCATTTTCTGTTCGTCATTTAAAAGCACTGCGTATATCCCTTACTTATCTTTTAATTTTCCATATAGAGTGAATAAACCTATCTACTCTGACTTTTGTATTTTGCTTCGTTGGCTCGAACTTATTTTGGAGCCATACGGATGGCGCCATCCAGACGAATCACTTCACCGTTCAGATAGCTATTTTCGAAGATATGACCTACTAACTGGGCAAACTCCTGAGGTTTAGCCAGACGCGGCGGAAATGGAACCATCTGCCCCAGAGCATCTTGTACATTTTGCGGCATGCCTTTCAGCATGGGGGTTTCCATAATGCCCGGTGCAATGGTCATGACACGAATCGCTTCACGTGCCAGCTCACGTGCTAGTGGCAGCGTCATCGCAACGACTGCCCCTTTAGACGCAGAATAAGCTGTTTGGCCAATCTGACCATCAAAGGCTGCAACTGAAGCCGTATTCACAATCACGCCACACTCTTCTTCATCGGTTTGCAGCTCATACTTCGCGATTAAAGCTGCCGCAAAACGAAGCATGTTGAATGTGCCACTTACATTAATATTCAACACTTTCTGGAACATTGCTAGTTCATGAATTCCATTACGGCCCAGTACCTTGGCAGAAGGTGCAATACCAGCACAGTTCACCAAGCCATTGAGTTGGCCATACTTGTTTTCAATATGAGTAAAGAAAGCTTCAACCGCCTGTTCATCCGTTACATCCAGTTGTACAAATTCAGCCTGCTCACCCAGTTGCTGTTGTAAGGCATTGCCCTGCTCCTGGTTCATATCCACCAGAATCACTTTTGCACCCTGTTCTACCAGATGAGTCGCTGTGGCTGCACCCAGACCTGATGCACCACCAGTTACCACAATCACTTTTCCCTGAATTTTCATGTTAATGTCCTGTTCCTATTTTTATGACAAGCTACGACTTAATAGGCAGAGTAAACAGAGATTTTATTCTGTACAATTTCCAAATATTGCATCTTCACTGATGGATTTGGACAATAAAGAAGGGATATCTGACTGGCTATGCAATTACCAGCCTTGGAATATAGTAAGGGAACCATCTCGATTGATCTGGTTCATGAAGCACTGCTGAATGCCAAAGCACAGCATTATGACATTGCTGCGATTTTAACTAAGGCTGCCATTCCTTTAGAGATTCTGCACTCTGCTAAAGCACGAGTGTCAGTGGCGCAGTATGCCGCGCTATGGACTGCACTTGCCGATAGCATGAATGACGAATTTTTTGGCATGGACAGCCATCCAATGCGCCGTGGCAGTTTCAAATTACTATCTAAAATGCTGTTACAGGCTGATACGCTGGAAAAAGCTCTGCAGCAAATTTTGCAATTTTTTAATCTGATTCTGGATGATCTGTACAGCACACTGATGGTCGAGGAAAACTTTGCCTATATCGTAATCTATGACCAGAAGCAGACCAAGCGCATGTTTAGTTATGCAACCTATCTAATGCTGATTCATACCCTGCTATGCTGGTTAAGCGGACAGCGGATTTTACTTAATCAGATTCAACTGAAATGTGCCGCGCCACTAGATGATTTTGATTATAAAGTCCGTTTTTGTGAGCAGATTGAATATCAGGCCAGTGAAAACTATATCCAGTTTGATGCAGCCTATTTGCAGCTCCCGGTAAAACAGGATCAGACCTCCTGGTATCAGTTTATTCAGCAGACTCCGCATAACCTGCTGGTTCGTTTTAAAAATCCTTATGCGCTAAGTACACAGATCCGCAAACAGCTTTTAAAAGTACCTCCGGCTGAATGGCTTGAACTGAATGAGCTTGCTTTGAAAATGAATATGTCTGAAGCCACCATGCAAAGGCGTCTTAAAAATGAAGGTGTGACTTATCAACAGCTCAAAAATGAAATTCGTCGTGATACAGCCATTGAACTGTTAACCCGTACGGATCAAAGTTTGCAGGACATCAGTGATCAGCTTAACTTTCAGGAAGTCAGTGCTTTTCATCGTGCCTTTAAAAAATGGACAGGGGTTAGTCCAGGTGCCTATAGACAAAATACTACTAGATAATTTATATTTAATAAGACTTAAAAACGATTAAAATTCAGCATATAAATTTAAATCTATATTTTCTCAACAGTTATATTTTTCAAGGCTTACAGCCCAAAAATAGAGGACTGAACGGTCATCCATAATGCTTTGCATTTCCTATTAATATAGTTTATTTTTCAATCAATTTTTAGTGCTTCACTTTTGGCTGTACTCCCTTTCCCTCTTTCCTTGTTGAAGGTATTTCCATGTTAAAGATGACTGATGTTCTTGGACAAAATCTTGTTCAAAACTTCGCCCAGGCTTTAGTTTCTTCGACCGATCTTAATGCAGAGCAATTGAATCAAGGCATCTTGAATGCGTCTGATTCTGCCCTCAAAGATGCTATTGTGCACTTCTTTAACCAGATTGATGCCACTGAAGCTGCGAAATCGCTTGAAATTCCGGCTGAGCGCATCGTTGCATTACAACAAGGTATTGCACTGAAAGATGAACAATATCTTGCTGATACCGCCAAAGTCGTGGCTCTTTGCCTGGCAATGGAAACTGGTAGCCTGGATCAAGTCAAGGTTTATGACTGCTTGCAAGACTACCCAATGTAAGCTATCCAGAATGATAAAATAGTGACTCAAAAAGCGATGCTGATGCATCGCTTTTTTATGGCACTTGCTATTTATAAAACCTCCTACTGCAAGGACGAATGATTAAAAAAACAGCTTATCAATTTATGCCATACCATTTTTAAAATTTTATCTAAGCAGAACCTTTCTATTTTTTATTTAATAAATTCAAATAAAAACAACCACCTAAATTTAAAGCTATTAATTATTTCATTTTTTGATTTGATTATCTTTTTTTCTTTTTTGTGTGCTTATCAATTTACCGCTATGAATGTCAAAAATTTAATTCAAGATTGAGATATTCATGAAAAAAACATTAAGAACTTCGGGTCTGACTTTACTCGGTCTTTCTATTTCTTTCTTTACCGGCTTGGCTAACGCAGCGATTCCATCTGAATTAAAACTGGACTATGCCTATTATGCACCGACCAGTCTGGTGGTTAAAGAACAGAAACTGCTAGAAAAAGCTTTGCCAAAAACCAAGATTAAATGGGTATTTAGCCAAGGCAGTAACCGCTCACTCGAATATCTAAATAGTGGCAGTACCGATTTTGCTTCAACTGCAAGTTTAGCGGCAGTGCTTAGCCGCGCCAATGGTAGCCCGATTAAAACAGTTTATATCCAGAGCCAGCCTGAATGGACAGCACTAGTCGTCAATAAAGATTCGAATATCAAATCTCTGAAAGATTTGAAAGGTAAAAAAATTGCGGCCACTAAAGGTACAGATCCTTTCTTATTTACCTTGCAAGCCTTAGATACGATTGGTTTGGGGAAACGCGATGTAGAGCTCGTTCATTTACAACATCCGGATGGTAAGACTGCGTTGGAGCGCAAACAGGTCGATGCCTGGGCAGGCCTTGATCCTTTAATGGCATCTGCGCAGGCACAGTCAGGTGCCAAATTACTGTATCGCAATGTCAGTTTTAATTCTTATAGCGTACTGAGCGTAAAAGACCAGTTTGCCAAATCCAGTCCGGAAGCGATTGAAGCGGTGATTAAAGCTTATGAACAGGCACGTCAATGGGCGAAAGCCAATCCCGACAAATTGGCTGAATTACTGGCACGTGAAGCCAAGCTTCCGATTGAAGTCGCCAAGCTTCAACTCAGCCGTACTAATCTGGATCAGAATATTCCAACCACCAAACATACCGGGGCATTACAAAAAGCTGGTCGTATCCTGACGGAAGAAGAACTGGTTCGTAAAGGAACCAATGTCAATCAGGTCGTGACTCAATTATTTGATGCCCGCTATGCTAAAAAGGTTGCAACTAAGTAATGGCTATACCGAAAAGCATCTCGGAACAGTTGAGCGTGGAAGAACAGTCAAAATCCGCTGTGTTACCACGCAGCATTTCGCTGATCAAAGCCCTCACCCTGCCTGTTATTTTTATCGTATTGGTAGAAATACTGGTCCGTAATGGCGTAATCGAACCTTATCTGTTGCCTGCACCGAGTAGCCTGTTTCAGTCCTTTACTGAACTGGCTGAGGGCGATTTATGGCAACACATCTGGACCAGTAGCTGGCGGGTTTTTCTTGGCTTTGGGATTGGTAGTGGATTGGGACTGATCTTTGCGATCCTGGTTGGGCTAAACAGACATGCAGAAGATTTTCTGGAACCAACGTTTTCTGCAATTAAATCCATTCCGAGTCTAGCCTGGATTCCTTTACTCCTACTTTGGCTGGGAATTGATGAATCTTCTAAAATCACCTTGATCGCAATTGGTGCCTTCTTCCCGACATATACCAATACTGTGGCAGCGATTCAGGGTGTGGATCGTAAGCTGATTGAAGTCGCAAAAGTCTATCGCCTGAAATACTGGCAACAGGTTCAGCAGATTGTATTGCCTGCTGCTTCACCGGGAATATTGACTGGCTTAAGGAATAGCCTGAGTTTATCCTAGATGTTTATGATTGCAGCTGAATTGATTGCTGCCACTCAAGGGATTGGTTATCTGCTCAGTGATGGTCGTGAAACTTCACGTCCGGATATTGTGATTATCCTGTTAGCAGTCCTAGGCAAAATTACGGACAGTATTATGAAGCTGTTTGAAACCCGCTTACTGCGCTGGCGAGATGTGATTAGAAATTCATAATTTATTTAATAAAAGAATTAGAAAAGCGACCTATCCAGGTCGCTTTTTTATTAAATCAAGCTTTAAAAATTAATGCGGCCACTGACCTAAAGTTACTCGATCATTTCCGCCATAGTCTTTCACTGTACGGACCTGTTTATAACCAGCTTGAGTAAACAGATGACGAACCGCATCGCCCTGATCATAGCCGTGCTCAAGCACAACCCAGCCATTTACGGTCAGATGTTTTTTGGCTTGCTGAATAATCATCTCAATATCAGCCAAGCCATTTTTGTCTGAAACCAGCGCACGTTCCGGCTCAGTCGCCAGATCTGGCATATGCTCATCGTGTGCATCAATATACGGTGGATTAGATACAATCGCATCAAAGAACTGCCGACCAAATGGTTTTAGCCAGGAACCAAGCACAAACTGCACCTGATCCAAATCATGCTGTTCCGCATTGTATTTGGCAACTTTCAGTGTGGGTTCATAAATATCCGAAGCGGTCACAGACCAGTTCGGGCGTTCAGACGCCAGTGACAAGGCAATGGCACCGGTACCAGTCCCCAAGTCAACAATTCGCGCATCTTCCGGCAAGTCTAATTTCAGGACTGTTTCGACCAGCACTTCGGTATCCGGGCGTGGCACTAAAGTATCTTTGGTGACTTTAAGATCCAGTGTCCAGAATGGTTGTGAGCCTGTGATATAGGCCAATGGCTCACCGGCAGCAATCCTCGCCAGACCTTCGACATAGGCCTGTTCCTGTTCAGGTGTTAACTGCTGGTCTTTTTTCATTACCAGATCAAAAGCATCGATCTTGGTAATGTGTTCCAACAACCAGGCATTTTCCTGACGTTCATAACTTTCAGGTTCACCACGTAAAGCCAGTGCTTCTTGAATGTTCATTAGCCACCATTCTGCTGTGCAAGCATGGCCAACTGATCAGCCTGATATTCACGATGCAGACTGTCTAATAGCTCAGTCAGATCACCTTCCATCACAGCATCCAGCTTATATAAAGTCAGGTTAATACGGTGATCGGTCATACGACCTTGTGGATAGTTATAGGTACGAATACGTTCTGAACGATCACCTGAACCCACCAGGTCACGGCGCATTTCAGAAGTCGCTGCATCTGCTGCGGCACGTTTGGCATTTTCCAGACGTGAAACCAACAAAGCCATCGCTTTGGCTTTGTTTTTATGCTGTGAACGTTCATCCTGACATTCCACCACTGTACCGGTTGGAATGTGAGTAATACGCACCGCAGAGTCAGTTTTGTTAATATGCTGACCACCGGCACCTGATGCGCGGTAAGTGTCGATACGCAAGTCAGCCGGATTAATATCGACTGAAGTATCCACATCCACTTCTGGAAGAATTGCTACCGTACACGCTGAAGTATGTACACGACCTTGAGATTCTGTTGCAGGCACACGTTGTACACGATGCGCACCACTTTCAAATTTCAGGCGACCATAAACGCCTTCACCATTCACCAGGCAGATGACTTCTTTATAGCCACCGTGCTCACCTTCATTTTCAGACAGGATTTCAATACGCCAGCCTTGAGATTCCGCATACTTGCTATACATACGGAACAAATCACCCGAGAAGATCGCCGCTTCATCACCGCCGGTTCCGGCACGGATTTCCAAATAAGCAGAGTTGGCATCATTTGGATCTTTTGGAATCATCAGGATATTCAAATCAGCTTCAAGCTGTTCGATCAGGGCTTTATTTTCCTTAATCTCTTCCTGCGCCATTTCTTTAAAGTCAGGATCAGACAGCATGGCTTGCGCAGTTTCAATATCTTCTTCAGCCTGTTTGTACTTGGTCCAAACGCTGGTAATCTCGGTTAAATCATTATGCTCACGTGATAACTGGCGAAAACGCTTGTTGTCCGAAATCACTTCAACATCTGCCAATAACGCAGTCAGTTCTTCATGACGGTCAGAGAGTTGGTCTAATCGTAAACGTAACGATTCTTTCATTTTCTAAAAAATCTCAAACATAAGGCTGTGACTAAACAGTGATTTAGCACAGCGAAATCAAAAAATTGCGCCTAGTTTAACGATTCTCTGGGTTAATGAACATCATTATTCAGTAAGTCAGTGCTTAGATGCAGCGATGTCACCGCTATTTGTTAACAAATATAAATAAAATCTTCAGTTTTGGATTTTTTCTGCTCAATTCGATCCTTATTTATTTCTCATTTTACAAATTGGCAAATAAACACATTAAATATGGAGGTAGATCTTCACATTCTTTTGGGCATGATTTGTTACATTTTCTGCGTCGAAACACACTAACATATGAAAGTCCTATCAGGGACACGGAGTTACAACATGAAACTCAATGCAATTTTACTGAGCGCTGCAATGGCTGCAGGCTCAATGATGACAGTGAGTGCGCATGCAGACAGTACTGCACGTGTGGCAGCAGCAAGTGCTTTAGGTAGCGTTGCTGGTACTGCACTGGGCAAAAACATGGGGGGCAACACTGGCGCAACAATTGGTGCCGCGTTAGGTGGTGCAGGTGGTGCTGCTGTTGCAAGTAACAAGAAAAACCGTACCTCATCTGCAATTGGTGGTGCTTTAGGTGGTGGTGCTGGTTATACCGTAGGTAAAAACATGGGCGGTTCTAATGGCGGCTATATCGGTTCAGCACTCGGTGCTGCGGGTGGTGCAGCCTTAGGTAATAAAATTTCTAAAGATAAAGCAGCCGATCGTGCCAAAGCGAATCGTGCTAAACACTGGAAAAAACGTCACCGTTAATTTCCTGCCCTCAGGCTCTTTAAATTCGACGCTACATTTAACATTAAAAGCACCTATTTGGGTGCTTTTTTTATTATGCGTTCAACTCATTCAAATTCATGTAATACATCAACTAATTCGAACAAAATCATGAATAAATTAAGGAGATAAAAATCACAATTCGCCAACACTGCCTCCATGCTATTTGACGGTTGCTAGATTAAATTTATCTCATCAACAAATACAGCTAGATATATAAAAGGTGTACTCATGAATTACAAATCTCTAATGATCGCTGTCGTAGCAACCTCAGCCATGGGTATGACAGCCGCCAATGCCGGAAATACAACGAATACGGCTTTAGCTTCTGCTTTGGGTGGTGTCGTTGGTGCCGCAGTGGGCAATAAAATGGGTGGCACAACTGGCGCAACAATCGGTTCTGCGATTGGCGGTGGTGCTGGTGCTGCAGTAGCAGCAAATAAACGTGACCGTAATGGCGCGATTATCGGTGGTGCTTTAGGTGGTGGTGCTGGTTATGCCGTAGGTAAAAACATGGCGGGTTCTAATGGCGGCTTAATTGGTGCTGCATTAGGTTCTGCTGGTGGTTCTGCCCTTGGTAAAAAAGTCAGCGAAGACCGTCGTTATGATGACCGTTATGACCGTCGCTATAGTTCAAAAAACTATCGTACTAGCAACTACCGTTATAACCACCGTCGCTAAGATTTCCTCTAATCATTTTTCCTCCTTGAATAAGCATCTTCGGATGCTTATTTTTTTGCCTGTTATTTTGGTTTACATATATATCGATTTTTTTCGATATACAAATACAATGCAAAGTCGTATGCTCTTAGTCATGTTTATTCAAGAGTAATATTATGCGTACGCTTACCGATACCCAGTTCTCTATTCTCGAACTGGTTCCAGTTCGTGACGATAAGACCATTCAATTCTCCCTGCAACATGCGCTGGAATTAGCTCAGACCGCAGAACGTCTAGGTTATAGCCGGATGTGGCTGGCCGAGCATCATAATATGGATGGTATTGCCAGCTCAGCGACCGCCGTCCTCTTAGGCTATTTACTGGCAAATACCAATAGCATCAAACTTGGCTCTGGTGGCATTATGCTGCCAAACCATGCACCCTTAGTGGTAGCAGAACAGTTCGGCACATTAGCGACTTTATACCCAGATCGTATTGAACTGGGACTGGGTCGTGCTCCTGGTACCGATCAAATGACCATGCGTGCTTTGCGTCGTGGCCGTCAGGAAACTGAAGATCAGTTCCCGCAGGATGTTTTAGAAATTCTGCAATACTTTAAAGAGCCGATTCCAGGCCAACGCATTGTGGCAACTCCAGGCCAAAGCACACACGTACCTGTGTGGTTATTAGGTTCGAGCCTGTTTAGTGCACAACTGGCAGCAAAACTCGGTCTACCCTATTCTTTCGCATCTCACTTTGCTCCACGTATGCTTGGTCAAGCGATTCAGCTGTATCGGGACAATTTCGAACCGTCTGAATATCTGGATCGTCCTTATGTTTCTATGGGCGTACCGACTTGTGTGGCAGATACAGATGAAGAAGCTGAATATCTGGCAACAAGTGCTTACCAGCGTGTCCTTGCCCTGATTCGCGGTCAAAGCCTGAAATTGAAAGCGCCGATTGATTCTATGGAAGGAATCTGGTCACCACCTGAAAAGATGTCTGTCGACAATTTCTTTGCCATGGCGCAAGTGGGTTCTAAAGAAACTGTTAAAGCCGGTCTGGAAGCACTCCTAGCAAAATATGATGTAGATGAGTTTATCTTCACCTGTGACATCTATAACACAGAGAAACGTCTGCATAATTTTGAATTGCTGATGCAAATCAAAAACGGGCAATAATGCTGTCTTGCTTTGCCTAATTTATTCTTATCTATATACCCATTCTTAGAAATGGGTATATTTTTTTAAACTTTGTTGAAAAATTTCAAATTTCCAAATGGATAAATTCATTTCTAAGATGGATCTCCTGCGCTTTAATACATCTATCTCTCATTAAAAATACAATAGAAAAAAGAATGACTGTCTAAGTTAAATTTTGAACTTTACCGCTCTAGGGCTTTTGTTAATATCTATAACAAAGCAAATAAGACCAATTATTAAATAATTTCAAGGAAAAACAATGTCTACCAAGCAGGATGAATACGCAGGTATATTTGAGAATCGTCGCGAAAATCTTCAGCATTTTACTGGCATTAAAGTACCCTCTTCCCAGCTCGCTGAACTTGACTGTGCCGGAAAAGATATTGCGATTATCGGTACAGATCAATTTACCGTAAGCCAGCTCAACAAGATTAGCCAGCAAGCTCGCTCAGTAAAAGTTTTTCAGATTAATCCGCAATTTGTATTGCCAGGGACTGAACGTGGTTTGCAGCGCCTTCTGAATCATCCCTTGATCATTAAAAATCGACGCTTATTTAATAACCGGATTAAAAGCATTTTGTCATTACGTTATCTGGAAAATCAGGTACAGAATTTATGGTTAAGACGCCAGCTCATGCCAAATCTTGCGGCCGCATCCAAAGTTTATCTAAAATCAGATCACTATTATGCTGCTCTGCAACGTGAAAATTGCCAGCTGATCACTTGGCCAATTGCAAAAATTTCCGAAAATAGTATTCATTGTATTAATGGAGATGAACATCAGGTTGAGCTAATTGTGTATACTTTTCAATCAGAAAATTAATCTATTTTTAGCTCACGAAATTAGAAATTCGGAGTGTATTTGGGAAAATTTAGCTCTGTAAGATTGAATTTCTGAGTTCACTGAAGAGCAAATAAGCTTAAAAACCAACCACTACATTTTTGATTAAAATATTGAATATTTCAACAACTTATAATATTCATATTTTATTTCTATGAAAGCAGCATTTTTATTAATTTTTATCTATAAATCAGAGCCAAACTGAAGTCTGGCTCTGAATTCTTTTTAGCCAATTCGACGTTTTAGTCCTGTCATTTGTAAGACACGCGTTGAGATTTCTTCAATCGACATTTCCGAGACATTCAGATACTTGATCCCTTCCGAAATATAGATGCCTTCAATTGCACGCAGTTCCATCTGGCATTGGCTGAAGCTGGCATAGCGGCTATTGGCCTTACGTTCTGTGCGGATTGCAACCAGACGCTCTGCATCAATCATCAGACCAAAAAGCTTGTTTTTATGCGGTCTTAGCACTGCTGGCAGGCGGTTATCGTCCAGATCTTCTTCAGTTAGCGGATAGTTTGCTACACGAATTCCAAATTGCAAAGACAAATAAATTGAGGTCGGAGTTTTACCGGAACGCGATACGCCAATCAGGATCAGATCAGCCTTATCATAGTGACGCGTACGCGCGCCATCATCGTTGTCGAGCGCAAAATGTACGGCATCAATACGCGCCTTATAAGACTCGGAATCGGTCACCGCATGGGTCTGACCGACTAAAGTCGTAGGTTCGGTACCAAGCTCTTCTGATAATTTGCTAATAAGCCCTTCAAAAACATCAAGATTTACTGCATTTGCGGTATTAATAATGTCTCGCACGTACGGATCCACCAACGTATCGAAAACCAAAGGTTTTTGACCGTCTTTTTGGGCACGTTCATTGATCTCTGTGACCACATTCATGGCCGCTTCTTCAGAGCTAATATAAGGGATAATATGAATGTCAAAATCCACATGCGGAAACTGCGCTAACAGCGAGTGGCCAAGGGTTTCAGCAGTAATGGCAGTACCATCGGAAATAAAAAACACACTCCGCTGAATTTGTTTACCTTCTGACATTAAAATTCTCCTCAAACATTTGTCTTAGTACTATATAATCTTTATAGTAAACCGATCTTACATGACTGTCGCTTAGTAAAATCAAAAACCTAGAAGATTTGCTATACTCTCATGCCAAGATAGTGATTAATACTGCAAAAGTGGAGTAACAACTTTGGAAGCGCGCGTAATTGGTCTAGAAAAATTAGGGAAGCACGATGTTGAGCTTGTAGGTGGGAAAAACTCATCTCTGGGCGAAATGATCAGCCACTTATCTAATGCTGGTGTATCAGTACCAGGTGGCTTCGCAACAACAGCTGCTGCTTATCGTGAATTTCTCGAGCAAAGTGGCCTAAACGCTAAAATCAATGCAGAGCTTGCTGCACTTAACGTTGATGACGTCAATGCACTTGCTGAAACTGGTGCAAAGATTCGTCAATGGATTGTGGAAACTCCACTTACTGCTGAACTGGAAAAGGAAATTCGTGCAGCTTTTGCAGAACTTTCAAACGGCAACCCTGACATCGCGGTTGCCGTTCGTTCATCTGCGACTGCAGAAGACTTACCTGATGCTTCTTTCGCAGGTCAGCAAGAAACCTTCCTGAACATTCGTGGTATCGATAACGTTCTGATCGCGATCAAAGAAGTGTTTGCATCTTTGTACAATGACCGCGCGATCTCTTACCGTGTACACCAAAACTTTGCGCATGACGTGGTTGCCCTTTCTGCAGGCGTACAACGTATGGTTCGCTCAGAAACTGGTGCTGCTGGTGTAATGTTCACTCTAGATACTGAATCAGGCTTCCGTGATGCAGTATTCATTACAGCTTCTTATGGCTTGGGTGAAATGGTAGTTCAGGGTGCAGTAAACCCGGATGAATTCTATATTTCAAAACCGCTTCTAAATGCAGGCAAACACGCTGTACTGCGCCGTAACTTAGGTTCTAAACACCAGAAAATGATTTATGGTGAAGAAGCCGCTGCGGGTAAATCAGTTGTTGTAGTTGATGTAGAAAAAGCGGATCGTCAACAATTTGCATTGAACGATCATGAACTGCAAGAATTGGCTAAGCAAGCACTGATCATTGAAAACCACTACGGTTCTCCAATGGACATCGAGTGGGCGAAAGACGGTGATGACGGCAAAATCTACATCGTTCAGGCGCGTCCTGAAACTGTGAAGAGCCGTGAAAATGTCGGTACTATGGAACGCTACCTGTTAAAACAACGTGGTACTGTAATCTGTGAAGGCCGTTCAATCGGTCAACGTATCGGTTCTGGTAAAGTCCGCATCGTAACTTCAATTAAAGAAATGGACAAAGTACAAGACGGTGATGTACTTGTATCTGATATGACTGACCCGGATTGGGAACCAGTAATGAAACGTGCTGCTGCGATTGTAACTAACCGTGGTGGTCGTACTTGTCACGCTGCAATCATTGCACGTGAGCTTGGTGTTCCAGCTATCGTAGGTTGTGGTAATGCAACCGAAGTCCTGGTTGACGGTCAGGAAGTAACTGTATCTTGTGCTGAAGGTGATACTGGTTTCATCTACGAAGGTGCATTGGATTTCGAAATCCAAACCAACTCTATCGAATCTATGCCAAAACTTCCGTTCAAAATCATGATGAACGTAGGTAACCCGGATCGTGCATTTGACTTCGCGCAAATTCCGAACGAAGGTATTGGTCTTGCTCGTCTAGAGTTCATCATCAACCGTATGATCGGCGTGCATCCTAAAGCATTATTGAACATCGATAGTCTGCCACGTGAAACTCGTGCTGCTGTACTTGCCCGTACTGCAGGTTATGCATCTCCAATCGAATTCTATGTAGAAAAACTGGTTGAAGGTATCTCTACTCTTGCTGCTGCGTTCGCTGACAAACCAGTGATCGTACGTATGTCTGACTTCAAGTCAAACGAATACGCTAACCTGATCGGCGGTAAACTGTACGAACCTGAAGAAGAAAACCCAATGTTGGGCTTCCGTGGTGCAAGCCGTTATGTATCTGACAACTTCCGTGACTGCTTCGAACTTGAATGCCGTGCACTGAAAAAAGTTCGTGACGAAATGGGCCTGACTAATGTTCAAATCATGATCCCGTTCGTACGTACTGTTGCTGAAGCTAAACGTGTTATTGAGCTATTAGGTCAAAACGGTCTGAAACGTGGTGAAAATGGTCTTAAAGTGATCATGATGTGTGAATTGCCAACTAACGCTTTGTTAGCTGAACAGTTCCTTGAACACTTCGATGGTTTCTCTATCGGTTCAAACGACTTGACTCAATTAACACTTGGTCTGGACCGTGACTCTGGTATTGTTTCTCACTTGTTTGATGAACGTGATCCAGCAGTAAAAGCGCTTCTTTCTATGGCCATCCATGCTTGCCGTAAAGCAGGCAAATATGTAGGTATCTGTGGCCAAGGTCCTTCTGACCACCCGGATCTTGCACAATGGCTGATGGAACAAGGTATTGAATCTGTATCTCTTAACCCAGACTCAGTATTGGATACCTGGTTCTTCCTGTCTGAAGAGAAAGCTCAAAAGGCTTAATTCGCTCTATAAAAAAGACCCTTTCATAGGGTCTTTTTTTTATGTTCTCAATATTATCCTAATCACATTTACAGTTAAGTGATCAATCATATGTTTTTGATTTAGCAGAAATCAAATTACTTATATAAGCATAAGCTTCTTAGTGTAATGACAAACAAATACCAACAAACAGCATGAGAAAAAATTGCATAATTAAATTTAAATGAATTTTCACATCTTGATAGCAAAATCATCACTCCTTGCTACACTGTTTCAATTATGGAGGAATTTGGTGATGAACATTCTTGAAAATCCTAAACTTATCCATATATTACACTTATATTCTTTTATTTGTTTTCAGCCTGAAAATACTTAAACTCCTAGTTCAATTTTTGTCTAAATTTATATTTTTGAGATTCAGTTTATATGCAGATTTACTTGGCACGAAATAATCAACAAGCTGGCCCATATACGCTCGAGCAATTAAATCAGATGCTTGCCAACCAACAAGTACTTCTGACTGATTTGGCTTGGCATCAAGGTATGACCGAATGGAAAGCTTTAGGTGAACTCACCCAAGGGAAACTGATCTATCAGCCTGAAGGCTATGTAGCACCAGAAATGCCAGCGACACCAGCCTATCAGGCTCCACAGAACACAAATGAGTCAAGTACAGACCATCTTCGTGCCCGCAGTTCTCAAAATGTTGTAGCAAAAAAAGAACTGGCGAGTATTCCAAGCCGTATTTTAGCCAAGATCGTTGACCTGCTTTTATGGCTGCCTGCCACGTTTATTTTGACCGCATTTTTTACTCCAGAACAGGAAACCCAGTTTGCACAACTGAACCAGGAGTTCATGAATGTGATGTTAAGTAGTGATGCTGACCCTGCTCTGGCACAGCAGCTACAGACTCAGATGTTTGACATGTTTTCACAGCAGGCTTGGATTGCGACTGCAATTTACCTGGTGATCATGCTCGCTATCCAGGCTTTTCTGATTGCCAAATCGGGTCAAAGTATCGGTAAAAAACTGACTAAAATTAAGATCGTAGATGCCGAGACTGGTGAAAAAACCAGCTTGATGCGTGCTTTCACTATTCGCAGTGTGTTCTTTATTTTCCTGAATATTATCTTCATGCCACTCAGCACAATCATTGACTGGGCGTTCGGTTTAGGGCAAAAACGTCAAACCGTGCACGATAAACTGGCAAAAACCCAAGTTGTTAAACAATAATTAGTTCTGCCATAAAATGGGATGTTTTGGCATCCCATTTTCCTACATAACTTTGAAATTACAATAAAATTCCTATAAATACTCTTGAAACCCGACCGACAAAATCGGTTTTTATTACAGTCATTTAAAGCACCTTTATATATAGCTTAGTTTGGCAATATCAGGCATAATGCCCTACAACGTAGCGGTGTATTATGATTAGAAGGGTGTTTTGTAAAAAAACGGCCTCTTTTATCATGCGACACTTTAATCGCTATCCCATATTAAATTAGGGAATGGGACTCTTCACCGAGGTTGTAAAATGAGACAAACGATTTTAGCTGTATTGTCTTTATCAACGATGGCTGCACTTTTAACAGGGTGTGGTGGTGATCTAGTACTTCTGAACTCTAAGGGTCCAGTTGCTGAAGGCCAAAGTAGCCTGATGATGACTGCGATTTACTTAATGCTGTTGGTGGTAATTCCATCAATTATCATGGCATTATGGTTCGGTTGGAAATATCGCGCATCGAATAAAGACGCAGACTATAAACCTACATGGGCACACTCTACTGCGATTGAAATTGTAGTTTGGGGTATCCCTGTCATTATTATTGGTATTTTAGCTTGGTTAACTTGGTGGGGTTCCCACAAGTACGACCCATACCGCCCACTTGAGGCAGATAAAGCACCATTAACAGTTCAGGTTATTGCTGAACAGTTCAAATGGATCTTCATCTACCCAGAACAAAACATTGCGACTGTAAACGAAATTCGCTTCCCAGAGAAAACTCCGGTAAGCCTTCGTTTGACTTCTAACTTCACGATGAACTCATTCTTCATCCCTGCGTTAAGTGGTCAGATCTATGCAATGGCGGGTATGCAAACTCACCTGAACTTAATGGCAGACGAAACTAGCCCAGCTGAAGGCTACCGCGGTTTCTCTTCTAACTATTCAGGCTATGGCTTCTCACAAATGCGCTTCCGTGCACATGCTGTGACTGATGCTCAGTTTGCTGAATGGGTAGCTGCAGTTAAAGCAGGTAACGGTACTTCAGTAAATCCAGAAGCAGTTCAAAAAACTGTTTTAGACCAAGCTGAATTTGCAAGCTTGCGTGACGGTAACCGTGGTAAACACCAAATCGAAGCGATTATTGCAAAAGCTACGACTCCTGAAGAGAAGGCTGCTGCTGAAGCAATGAAGCCTTACCCAACTAAGCCACATCCAGTGACTTACTACTCTTCTGTTGAGCAAGGTTTGTTTGAATCTGTGATCAATAACTACATGAGTAACTATCACGGTGCTGATCACTCAGCGTCTTCTGTTGCTCACCAGGAAGCAGCTGCTTCTGAAGCACATGTAGATGTTGAACATGCGACTGCTTCTCAAGGAGAATAATTCATGAGCTTCTTAGGTAAGTTAGGTCCAGATGCAATTCCGTACGATCCAATCGTACTGGTAACTGTTGCAATGATGATCTTAGGTGGTATCGCAGTTGTTGCAGGTATTACCTACTTCAAAAAATGGGGCTACCTGTGGAACGAATGGTTCACATCTGTAGACCATAAAAAAATTGGTATCATGTATATCTTTGTATCAGTGATCATGCTGGTACGTGGTTTCGCCGATGCGATCATGATGCGTCTTCAGCAGTTCCTTGCAAAAGGTGGCGGCGAAGGCTACTTGCACCCAGAACACTATGACCAGATCTTCACCGCACACGGTGTGATCATGATCTTCTTCGTGGCAATGGGTCTTGTTGTTGGTTTAATGAACATCTCTGTACCGCTTCAAATCGGTGCACGTGACGTTGCATTCCCATTATTGAACTCTCTAAGTTTCTGGCTGTTCGCTGGTGCTGCGGGTCTGATGATGGCTTCACTTGCGATTGGTGAATTCGCTGCGACTGGTTGGATGGCTTATCCTCCACTATCAGGCATTGAATACTCTCCTGGCGTCGGTGTGGATTACTACATCTGGGCACTGCAGATTTCAGGTCTGGGTACGCTATTAACGGGTGTTAACTTCTTCGTTACCATCATCAAAATGCGTGCGCCTGGCATGAAACTGATGGAAATGCCAATCTTTACCTGGACATCTTTATGTACAGCAGTATTGATTATCGCAGCATTCCCAGTGTTGACTGCTACTATTGCAATGCTGTCTCTTGACCGTTACTTCGGCTTCCACTTCTTCACAAACGAGCTAGGCGGTAGCCCAATGCTTTATGTGAACTTGATTTGGACTTGGGGTCACCCAGAAGTATACATTCTGGTATTGCCAGCATTTGGTATTTACTCTGAAGTTGTATCGACTTTCGCTCGTAAAGCATTGTTCGGTTACAAATCAATGGTATATGCAACAGTTGCAATTACAGTATTGTCATTCGTTGTATGGGTTCACCACTTCTTTACCATGGGTGCAGGTGCCAACGTTAACGCGTTCTTCGGTATCATGACCATGATTATTGCGATTCCTACTGGTGTGAAAATCTTCTCTTGGTTGTTCACCATGTATAAGGGTCGTATCGTTTACACTACCCCAATGCTATGGACACTTGGCTTCCTTGTGACTTTCGGTATCGGTGGTTTAACAGGTGTATTGATGGCAGTTCCACCAGCGGACTTCCTGGTACACAACTCTTTATTCCTGATCGCTCACTTCCATAACGTAATTATTGGTGGTGTAGTATTCGCGATGTTCGCGGGTATCATCTTCTACTGGCCGAAAATGTTCGGTTGGAGACTGAATGAGACTTGGGGTAAAGCAGCATTCTGGTTCTGGTTCTTTGGTTTCTACTTTGCATTCATGCCACTTTATATCCTTGGTTTCATGGGTATGACTCGTCGTCTGAATACATTTGATAACCCAGACTGGGATCCGTATGTAAACATCGCAATGTTCGGTGCTGTTCTAGTTGCACTTGGTATTGTATGTTTCATCATGCAAATCGTTGTTGGTTTCCTACAACGCGATCAACGTCTAGATTTGACTGGCGATCCATGGGATGGTCGTACGCTTGAATGGGCTACATCTTCTCCTGCTCCGTTCTATAACTTTGCTCATCTTCCAAAGATCAATGGTATTGATACTTTCTGGATCGAGAAAGAAAACGGTGTTGCTTATGCAAAACCTACGAAGTACGAAGATATCCATATGCCGACTAACCGTGCTGCTGGTTTCATTATCGCAATGTTCATCACTGTTATGGGCTTCGCGTTAATCTGGCATATCTGGTGGTTAGTAGCGGTTACTTTCGTAGCAGCTATCATCAGCTTCATCGTGTCTTCTTTCACCAAGAAAGTGGATTACTATGTTCCTGCTGCTGAAGTTGAGCGTATTGAAGGTGAACGTTATGCGATCCTTGAAAAACACTTGAAGAAGGACTAAGACCATGGCTGAAGTACTTCATCACGATAACCACGGACACGATGAGCATCATCATCACGATGATACTGACATCACTGTCTTTGGTTTCTGGACTTACTTGATGAGTGACCTTATCCTTTTCGGTACACTCTTCATTGCATTCGCTGTTTTAAGTAGCCACGTTCCATTAGGCACTCCAAGCGCGCGTGATCTGTTTGGTGATTCATTAGGCTTCGTTTTAACTGAAACGTTTGCCCTCTTGATCTCTTCCGTAACTTTTGGTTTTGCCGTTCTAGCTGCCTACAAGAAAAACGTTGGTCAGGTTCTTACCTGGTTAGCGATCACTTGGTTATTTGGTGCTGCTTTCATCGGTATGGAACTTTATGAGTTCAATCATTTAGTTCATGAGGGTCACGGCCCTAGCACTTCTGCGTTCCTGTCTTCGTTCTTTACGTTGGTAGGTACGCACGGTATCCACGTGACTTCAGGTTTGGTATGGATGATCGTGTTAATGATTCAAATCAAGAAATATGGTTTGACTCTACCTAACACTCGTCGTCTTGCGTGCCTAAGCTTGTTCTGGCACTTCCTTGACATCGTATGGATCTGTGTATTCAGCGTAGTTTACTTGATGGGAGTTCTATAATGAGTCATGATCATAACGCTGCTGGCGAATCACACGGTAACATGAAGCAATATACTGTTGGCTTCATCCTGTCTGTTGTCCTTACTGTAATTCCATTCGGTATGGTCATGGCAGGTGGTTTTAGCCGCGGTATCTTGATTACTGCTATTGCAATTACTGCAGTCGCTCAGATTCTTGTGCAATTAATTTACTTCTTGCACATGAACTCTTCTTCAGAGCAACGCTGGAACGTAATTGCATTTGTGTATACCATCTTAACCATCGCTATTCTTTTAGTGGGTTCTGTATGGATCATGAACTACCTGCACTACAACATGATGATCTAAACTGGTTGTCATGCTGAAAAAGTATTTATTCCTGACTAAGCCAGGAATTCTCTTCGGTAACTTTGTTACCACTTTGGGTGGCTACTTCGTAGCCACTCAAGGTTCTGTAGATTTCCTTCTCCTGCTTCTTACCCTTATTGGTACTACTCTAGTAGTGGCATCAGGATGCGTGGTCAATAACGTTATTGATCAGGACATCGACCAAAAAATGCAGCGCACTCAAAATCGCGCACTTGTCAAAAAAACCATATCTGTACCTGTTGCTCTCGCCTTTGCTTTTGTATTGGGTCTGATCGGTTTTGGCATTTTATGGTTCTGGGTAAATGCATACGCTTTCCTATTCGCAGTTATTGGTTTTGTCGTATACGTTGGTTTTTACAGCTTATGGACAAAACGAACAACTATTCACCAAACACTGGTAGGCAGTATTTCTGGCGCAGCACCGCCTGTGATCGGCTATACCGCAGTTGCAAGCCAGTTTGACCTGGGTGCCCTACTGATTTTTCTTGGGTATGCACTCTGGCAAATGCCTCATTCATGGGGAATTGCAGTTTACCGTTTTGAAGATTACAAAAATGCAGGCATTCCAATTCTGCCTGTCGCCCGTTCAATTCGACGCACCAAGATCGAGTCTTTGATCTACGTGATATTGTTCGGAATCACCATGAATGCTTTATTTGTTTATGGTTATGCAAACTGGATCTATCTGGTGATATTGAATCTGATGACGCTTTACTGGATCTATCTCAGTATTCAGGGCTTTAAAGCTGAAGATGATCAGGCATGGGCAAAACAGTATTTCATGTTCTCGGTCAAACTGATTACCGTGATCAGTATTATTTTCAGTTTTACTTCTACTGCCCCACAGAATCCAATCATATTTTTTTAAGAAGATAGAGTTTTACTCTATCTTTTTTATTTCTCCTGCTAAATACCTAATTCCTTTCAAGCTTACTTAAAGTAACTTTGTTTCTTCTAGAAATTTCCCTCTTGTAAATTTTTCATTTGTTTCCTTACCTGCTTAAACATTCATCATCTGGCAAGATTTGCTTGTATTTCAGCCCCAAAACCACTAAACTTCACGCTTCGCATATTATGCGACACAACCAAGGTTGTGACTCCTTGCTTCAATTTCACTTAAATTGGGGCTGTTTAAACCGTAAGGAGCTGACAATGCGTCACTACGAAATCGTACTATTGGTACATCCAGACCAAAGCGATCAAGTTGTGGGTATGGTAGAACGTTACCTAACTCACATCAAAGAAGCTGAAGGTCAAATCCACCGTCTTGAAGACTGGGGCCGTCGTCAATTGGCTTACCCAATCAACAAGATCCACAAAGCTCACTACATTCTGATGAATGTTGAGTGTGGTCAAACTACTCTTGATGAGCTAGAAGAATTGTTCCGTTATAACGATGCAATCATTCGTAGCCTTATCATCCGTCGTGAAAACGCTATCACTGAAGAGTCACTATTGGCTAAGAGTGCTGAAGAAAAACGTGCGCGTAAAGCTCAACGTGAAGAAGCACAACAAGCTCAAGACTCTGCTGAAGCATAAGGAGAACCTAACATGGCACGTTTTTACCGTCGTCGCAAGTTCTGCCGCTTTACAGCTGAGAACGTTACGTACATCGACTACAAAGATATCGACACTTTAAAACAGTACATCACTGAAAACGGCAAGATTGTTCCTAGCCGTATTACAGGTACTAAAGCTCGTTACCAACGTCAGCTAGCACTTGCTATCAAACAAGCTCGCTACTTGTCTTTGATCCCTTACACTGACAATCATAAGTGAGGTTGAGCTGTGGATATTATCTTATTACAACGCATTAAAAACCTTGGTAAACTTGGTGATAAAGTTTCAGTTAAAGCTGGTTACGGTCGTAACTACTTGATCCCTCAAGGTAAAGCAGTTGCAGCTACTGAAGCTAACACTGCTGCTTTTGAAGCTCGTCGTGCTGAACTTGAGAAACAAGAAGCTGAAGTATTAGCTGCTGCTCAAGCACGTGCTGACCAATTGAACGAAGTTAACATCGTAATCACTGCGAAAGCTGGTGATGAAGGTAAACTGTTCGGTTCAATCGGTACTCGTGACATCGCTGACGCGTTGACAAATGCTGGTCTTACAGTTGACCGTGCTGAAGTTCGTCTTCCAAATGGCGCACTTCGCAACACTGGTGAATTCAACATCGCAATCCAATTGCACCATGATGTTGCTGCAGAAGTTCTGGTTACTATCGTAGCTGAGTAATTTCTCACCGAAAAAAGAGCATGCTTTGGCATGCTCTTTTTTTATCTCTAATAAATATAATCTGCTCAACAGTAGAAAATTCAATTTATTCTTCGCGTTCACAAAAAATTGCACTTCGCATTTTGGATCAGACCGCGTATCATTTCATCTCGTAGTGAATAAACCTTATTCATCTCCGACAATATTTGACCATTGTATTTAAAATCAGGGATTTATATGTCACAGGCGAATGCCAGCAAAAAGGCACCTACCGCTAAACCAGAAATTGTTGCTGATACCCAACTCAAGGAGTTCCGTACTCCCCCGCACAATTTAGCGATTGAACAGGCTGTACTTGCTGCCCTTATGACTGTGGCTGAATCTTTTGAACAAGTCGGCGATGTACTCACCGAAAATGATTTTTATGCGACCCGGCATAAATATATCTTCCGTGCCATTGAACAGCTTTCTAAGGAAAATTCGCCTTATGATGCAGTACTGGTTCATGACTGGCTGATCAAGCAGAACTTACTCGATGCGGTCGGTGGTGAAGAATATTTAATGCAGCTGATGGCTGACTCCCCTTCAAGTTTCTACAACTTGGAAACCTATGCCGGAAAAATTAAAGAGTTCTCTACTTTACGTAGCATGATCAGGGTCAGTTCTGAAATTTTACAGAATGCCTATGACACTAAAGGCCGTCCGGTGAGTGAAATTCTGGATCTGGCTGAAACTAATATTTTCTCGATTGCCGAACAACATAATAATAATGCCAAGGCTCAAGGTCCGAAAGCGATTAATACCGTTGTAGCTGATGTATTCGATAAGCTAAATGAACTGTCCCAATTAGAAGGTTCAATTACCGGTCTGACCACCGGTTTCGTGGAATTGGACAACAAAACTTCCGGTATGCAGGCCGGCGATTTGATTATTGTCGCAGCCCGTCCTTCTATGGGTAAAACCACTTTTGCCATGAACTTGGTCGAAAGTGTGCTGTTTAACAACAACCTCCCTGCACTAGTCTATTCGATGGAAATGCCAGCGGATTCGATTGCAATGCGTTTGATTTCGTCATTTGGTCGTGTACATCAAGGGCATTTACGTGCTGGTAAAATGGACAGTGATGAATGGTCAAAAGTAACCAGTACCATTGTGCATTTACAGGAAAAGCATCTTTATATTGATGACTCCTCTGCTCTGCCACCAACTGAGGTTCGTGCGCGTGCGCGTCGTATTGCCAAAATGCATGGTGGTAAACTTGGCTGTATCATGGTCGATTATCTTCAGTTGATGAAAGTACCTGGGATGGGTGATAACCGTGTTGGCGAGATCTCGGAAATTTCCCGGAGCTTAAAAGCCTTGGCTAAAGAGATGCAGTGCCCTGTGATTGCCTTATCACAGTTGAACCGTTCTCTAGAGAACCGTCCAAACAAACGCCCGGTGATGTCTGACCTTCGTGAATCTGGTGCGATCGAGCAGGATGCCGACTTGATCATGTTCATTTACCGTGACGAGGTTTATAACAAGGAATCTAAAGAAGCCGGTACTGCCGAGATTATTATTGGTAAACAGCGTAACGGCCCTATTGGTACGGTACGTCTGGCATTTGAAGGTCAATATACCCGTTTCAGCAACCTCTCTCCTGAATTCTATGCCCAGTATGACGATGAAGAGTAAGCATTCAAGGTTAATCTGATTCCAAAAAAGAGGCCGAAATGGCCTCTTTTTTATTTAGAATGCTTGCTCTGCATGAAATTATATAAATGAGCATGTCCATTTATGGTAGATAGGTCTACAATATTCGCAATCTTGAAATGACCGCTTTTGTTTTCACAATCCTGTTATTTCTCTCCCTCTTTTGTGTGTTCCACACGATATTATTTTTGTCATCCCGCAGGAGTATCTAGGGTGCGCCAAGCTACAGTTTATATTGACAGTGAAGCACTGCAATATAATTTAAACCGTGTCAAACAACTTGCCCCAACCGCTAAAATCGTCAGCATGGTTAAAGCCAATGCTTATGGACATGGAGTTAAAGACTGCTTAGCAGCCTTAAAAGATAGTGATGCCTTCGGTGTCGCCTGTCTGGAAGAAGCCCTGGAAATTCGTGAACTCGGCTACCAGCAACCCATTACCCTGATCGAAGGCATTTTCTCTGCAGATGAAATGCAGGTTGTGATCGATCAGAATATTGAAGTCATTGTGCATCATCAGCCACAACTGGACTGGTTACTGGCAAACAAAGAAGCCTATATTGCCAAAGGCTTAAAAGTTTGGGTAAAACTCAACAGCGGTATGAACCGTCTTGGCTTTAAAATAGATGTGATTAAAGATGTGATCAATCAATTAAAAGCAGAAGGTTTTACCTGCGTGCTGGCGATGCACTTTGCCAATGCTGATGCGGAACATCCACTCAATGAACAGCAAATCCAGCAGTTCCTTGAAGTGAAAAATGACTGCGCACCTTTAATGGGTTCTTGCTGTAATTCAGCTGCGATCTATAAATATCCAGAATTGCATTTTGACTTTGTGCGTCCGGGTATCATGCTTTACGGCGCGACTCCATTTGCAGACAAAACTGTACATGATCTGGATCTAAAACCAGTCATGACTTTTACTGCGGAAGTGATTGCACTAAACAACATCAAAGCTGGTGAACATGTCGGTTATGGTTCAACTTTTATTGCTGATAAAGACATGACCTTAGCCATTGTTTCTATCGGTTATGGTGACGGCTACCCACGTGCTTTCCCAAAACAGAACCATGTAGCGATTAATGGTCAGCAAACCCGTGTGATTGGCCGTGTGGCAATGGACATGATTGCCATTGATGCAACTGGTCTAAATCTGGAATTGGGTACTGAAGTCGAACTATGGGGCAAATCCCGTCTGGTTGATGATGTAGCTGAAGCCAATGGTACGATTGGTTATGAATTACTTTGCCGCATGTCTGCCCGCCCGGTACGCAAACTGGTTTAAAGAAAAACTAGCCAAAAATAAAAAAGCCCAATATAAATTGGGCTTTTTTATACGGTCAGTATTTAAGCTGATTTTTGCTCTTCATTTTCAATTAATGACAGTTCAAGTAATAAAGCATCTACTTGTTCCTGGTTAAAATCATTAGGCGTAAAAACTTCAAATCCCATCTCTTGGCAGAATTGTTGAATGGAACTGCGTTTAGAAATGTATTTCATTGACCAGTCGCCAAAAGTACGCTGCTCAATCTCTTTGGTTTCAAATAGTTTAATATTTTTATGGCGTGGATCTTTAGACAGTCTCTCTGTCAGTAAAGCTTTTAAAACCAGACATTCCCCTTCCAGGCACTGGAAAAAATGTCCTTCAGCAAAATAAAGCACCCCTGTTATTTGATTAGGATGATTAAAATCACGTGCTTCTTTAAGGATATCCGTTAAATCTTGAAGTAAGTCGGCTTTGGACGAGGTACTTTCACTGGCGTAACAAAATTGGTACATGCGGCTAACCTCTATTCTTATCTATGCAATATCTTATAGAAGTTAGCACTGTACACTAAGCAGTCAATTTTTACTAATTCTTATAAGAAAAACTTATTTTTATTTCTATAAATATTATAAGAAATAATCATTCGATGGTGTAGGTAATTCCGCCAAGCCTTTCTTTAAAGTTTCAGACCATTGCCGGCTAATATCCGTAAAATACTCATCGTCTTCGGCAATACGTTTACCTTTCGGCATCATCAAGCTGTCTTTTTTATAGACAAGTACATCCAGTGGCATTCCGACCGATACATTTGAACGTAAGGTAGAAGCAAAAGAAATCAAAGAACAACGTAATGCCTCATCGAGTGGCATATCATAGGTCAAGGCACGATCCAGAATCGGCTTACCATATTTACTCTCACCAATCTGGAAATATGGCGTATCCCGTGTCGCACAAATAAAATTGCCTTGCGGGTAGATATGATAGAGCTGCATTTCTTGATTTTTAATCTGGCCGCCGACCAGAAAATTACAATAGTAAGTACTTTGTTCTAAACTATCATCCGTCACATTGGCAATTACTTTTTTGAGCGTATTACCCACCAGTTCCGCAACATCAAACATAGTCGGTAAACTCAGGATATTCGGTTCCTGCCTAAGTTCCAGCTGATTTCTGATATGTCCGATCACTGCCTGTGTTGTTGCCAGGTTTCCGGAGGCCTGGAGTACGATCACGCGTTCCCCATCTACCCCAAAGGTATATAATTTTCGAAAAACCGAAATGTGATCTACACCGGCATTGGTGCGTGTATCACTGATAAATAGCATACCTTGCTCTAAACGAAGGGCACAACAATACGTCATTTTTTATCCTTATTAATGAATTAACATCCTAGTACCTGGACGATAGAAGACATGGATTCCACACCGCCTTCTTCTCTTACACCACGTACCGGTGCAACATCCCAATAGTCGCGTCCCACCGCAACATAGACATGCGCACTTGGCGTAAATAACAGGTTACTCACATCAAAACAGTACCATGCCTGTTCAACAAATACCTCAGCCCAAGCGTGACTCGCCAGATGTGAGGCATTCTGTGCATAAAGATAACCTGAAATATAACGTGATGGTAAACCTAAATGTTTACACATGGCGATAAAAATATGACTGTGGTCCTGACAGACGCCCTGACGTGCTTCAAAGGCATCAATCGCAGAACCCTGTACCGTAGTACTATTTGATATATAAGGAACGTGTTCGAGTACGGCTTGAGCCAAGCCGATTAAATGTTTACGAGTTAGTGCTGGAACAAGTTGCTCTGCAAAATCCTTCATCTCTGCATTGCATTTTGTGGCTTCAGTCGGCTGTAAAAACAGATAGGGATTTAAGGAATCTTTTAAGCCCTGCTCATGCTTGAGATTTAGCTCAACGATGCCTTGTGCCATGATCATCAGGCTATGATAGGATTCACGCTGTGTACTGGTCATCCAGAGATTTTTAAAGGCATCATGCCGAATCACTTTCTGACCCGGTACACTGACATCCCAATAATGCACTTTCTGATGTTCATTGGTGGAAGGCATCATTTTGATGTACTGAATACTGTTCCTCACCTCGGCTGTGTACGTGTATTGCGTTTGGTGATTCACCATCAATTTCATACATCAGCCTCGAATAAGCGATGAATATGATCACTAAACTGATAAAACTGCTTCAGATCAGGTGCAGCACGTAATTGTGTCCAGTATTGCTTTACACTGCCCCAGCCAATCTCACAGAGCGTATCCACAATATAATCGATTTTACATAAGGTACGGGTCGTATCCTCACCGAGACGTAACTGCTGATCTAGCTGTTCCAGACATTGGCCCAGACTGAAAAACAAAAATACATCTGATGATTCTGCTTCCAGAATTTCGGCACAATCTGTCACGACATCGCAGATATAACCGGCATTCTGATCGGCAGTTTTAATCAGTTTCAGTAGTTCGGAATAGGCTTTGCCAGACAATACACCGCGTAATTCCTGAATATTGTCTTTTGCCACCTGAAACTGCTGGGTAAATGAAGTCGGCTGAGTACTATCCAGAACCAGCTCATTTAATGAACTGGCATCAAACGCAGGCAAACAGAAAGCATGTGCATAAGCCACAGCAGCTTCATCATCTAAAAATGGAAAATGCGAACATAAAAACTGGGTACGAGATAAATAACGGCCTAACCAAAAAATATGTTGCGCATTGGTATTTAACAAAACCATGACGTTATCCTTCTTTGGAATGTTATGAATGTAAGTTGTCGACTACCCAGGTATCTTTGATCCCGCCACCTTGCGATGAGTTGACCACCAGTGAGCCTGCCTGCATGGCTACCCGGGTCAGACCACCTGGCACAATTTCAGTGCGGTAAGGTGAGCTCAAGACAAAAGGACGCAGATCAATATGTCGTTCAGCAATACCAAAATTGCTTAAAGTCGGACTGACCGACAAATCCAAAGTTGGCTGCGCAATATATAAATGCGGCGCAGCTAAAATCTTATCTCTGAAAATATCAATATGCTTTTGAGAGGCTTGTGGCCCAATCAGCATGCCGTAACCGCCAGAACCTTGTGCTTCCTTGACGACCAGCTGATCCAAATTTGCCAATACATAGTCCAGATCTTCCGGATTACGGCATTGGTAGGTTGGAACATTATTTAAAATCGGTTTTTCACCTAAATAAAAATGAATCATTTTATCGACATAAGGATAAATCGATTTATCATCTGCCACACCTGTACCCGGTGCATTTGCGATTACAACATTATGCTGCAAATATGCGGACATTAAGCCCGGGACACCCAAAGTACTGTCTGGTTTAAAGCACAGTGGATCAAGATAGGCGTCGTCGACCCTTCTATAAATAACATCAACCTGTTGACGCCCACGTATTGTTTTTACATAAACCTTAGAGTTCTCAACAAAAAGATCACGTGATGTCACTAAAGGCACGTCCATCTCCCTTGCAAGACAAGCGTGTTCATAGTAGGCACTATTGAAACGACCCGGAGTTAAAACCACAATAAAAGGATTATTGGTATAAGCATTTTCCGCCAGAATTTCTTTTAAGAGTTTTGGATATTGTTCAATACCGGCAATATTGGATTGCTCAAACACTTTAGGCATTAACTTCTGGCTGATCTTGCGGCATTCCAGCATATAAGACACACCAGACGGCGTTCTCAGGTTATCTTCCAGTACGTAAAATTCGCCTTTGAAATCCCGGATAATATCAATCCCGCTAATCTGGCTATAAATGCTGCCTTTCAAATGATGCTGGTACATATGCGGCTGATACGCTTCATGAGTCAGCACCTGAAGTTCAGGGACAATATTGGCTTTGAGAATATCCTGCTGATGATAAATATCATGTAGAAACAGGTTTAAGGCTCGAACGCGCTGTGCTGAACCGAGTGCCACCATATTCCACTGTTTACGGGCAATCACCCGGGGAATTACATCAAAAGGAATAGTCCGCTCAGTGCCTTGCTCATCTCCATATACGGTAAACGTAATACCGTCATAGAGAAAATGTTCTTTTGCTACTTCATTTAGCTGATTCAGCTCATCCAGGGTATGCTGTGACAGCCATTCTTCAAGTCGTTGACCTGCCTGGCTATTTATTACCTGATGATCACGCATTTCATTGAAAAATTTAGAAGAAATCTCTTGGTATAAAAAATGCGGACTATGTTTAATTGAAAGATTGAGTGCTGTAGTATCTGTAAAATTTTTGCTTAAATCTGCTGCAGTATGATTTTCTACTGTTGTAATAGTATTTGTATCCTGGCTTTCTTTTAGCATACAAACCTCGTCATTGTAATCTATTATAATAAAATCAGAGCAATATCCATGCCATGACATCCGTTTCGAAGTCTGTATTAACCCAGCAATGTGCCTATTCACTCAATATCATTTTTCACCAAGATGTTTACGGATTGTAGGACAATTGTTGCGCAGAATAACTTGCGAAAAAAATCCAGATTTCTTATTGTGGTAAGCTCATATTTAATTTTTTTCCACTGATTGCCAGTAAAAATACATTATGTCAGCACAAGAAAAAGAAACCTCCAACAGCCTTTACCGCCAATGGCAAATCTTGTCGCGTCTTTCTACCGGCAAATGGATGGGAACCCGTGAACTCCAGGAAATCCTGAATCGTGAAGGGATTGAGATCAGTTTGCGTACCATTCAGCGTGACCTGAACCAGATTGCTCAGCGTTTTCCGATTGAGAGCAGTAAAACCACGCCACAAGGCTGGCGCTGGCGTTCAGATGCGCCTATTCAAAGCTTGCCGCACATGACCAGTTCACAGGCAGTGACCTTCATGATGGTGGAAGAACACCTGAAACATCTGCTGCCGCCTAGTCTGATTGAAGAAATGAATCCCTGGTTTGATCTGGCTCGACGCAGCCTGTCTTCACAAAATAACGTACGACAATGGATTAACCGGGTCAGAATCGTGCCAGCTACCCAACCGCTTATTCCGCCTGTCGTTGATAAAACGGCCCAACAGGCGATTTACGAAGGCCTGTTACAGGACAAACAGCTGGAATGTGTTTATCAGGGTCGTGGTCATAATGGCGAAGAGAAAACCTATATTTTAAATCCGCTGGCATTAGTGCAAAAAGGTTCAATTATCTATCTGGTCTGTACCCGTCATGATAAATCGGATATTCAGACCTTTGCCCTGCACCGTTTTAAATCAGCAGAGGTGCTGAATTCTCGTGCCCTACACCCGGTAAATTTTGATATTGATGAATATATTGAATCTGGCGCTTTAGGATTCCGGGTCGATTTTAACCAGCCAACGGAAAATGTATTGCTTCAACTGAGCATGCCTGAATCTGATGCGCACTATTTTGAAGAAAGTCAGCTCAGCAAAGATCAAAAAATTGAAAAAATTGAAAATGGCATAGCCCTGATTAGCGCAACTGTGCCTTTTACCTCACAACTGGTTTGGTGGTTACGAAGTTTTGGCAATAAAATCAAAAATATCGAACCAAAAATAGTGGCAGATGCTGTTTACCAAGTGAATGAAACCGATTCAGTCTCTTCCAAAGAATAAAAAAGTCCCCATTTTGGGGACCTGATCAATTTATCATTTTATTTTTATTATTGCTCTAGTGATCTGTTACTGAGCCAGCCTGCTTTCCTCTTGCCCCAGAAAACAGACTGGGTGTTGTCACATTAGAAATTAAAGAGTCCGGCAACATGAGCAAGCCAGCTCTGCATCATTAAAACGGATCGATTTTTTTGTCATAATTTACACTCCTGCTATGGGGGTAAAATCACTATAAAACGCTTTAGCCAGTATTTAAAATAAAAAGAATGCATGCCTTTTGCACAATTTTTCCATAGAAGATTATTTGAAAAATTTATTATCTATCTAGAAGATAAGTATGGCGGCCATTAAAAGACTTTCAGCAAGTTTATAAAATTAAAAAACAATTCTATGCTTGTATAAGCCAGGAAGCTCTGCACATTATTAAACGCTATCGTAGTGGAAATAGGAATTTAATTTCATAATGGCTAACCCTGCGCAATTAGTACGACACAAATTACTTAATACTTTCTTTTCACGGCACTCGGTCTGGTTTGCCTGCATCACCATCGCCGTTATTTTTACGATTTTTCATATCGGTTATGAACCGCGCTATATCTATTATTTTATGCCGGCAACTTTGGTGAATACCTTATGGATCGTCAGTATTCTGCTGAGCCTGCTAGGCCTATATGATGTCTTGCAGAACAGACATTCAATCTTAAAAAATTACCCGATTATGGGTCATTTCCGCTTTATCTTTGAAGAATTCCGTCCTGAAATTCGTCAGTATTTTATTGAAGCGGATCGGGATGCCCTGCCATTTTCACGTATGCAGCGCAGTCTGGTGTATCAACGGGCTAAAAATGAAAATTCAGATAAGCCCTTCGGCTCGATCATGAATGTCTATGAAGAAAATTATAAGTTTATTAGCCATTCCCTTACCCCTTGCAGACCTGCCGATCCAGAAACCTTTCGTATTCTGATCGGCAATGAGCAATGTACCCAGCCTTATTCTGCTTCCATTTTGAATATCTCGGCTATGAGTTTCGGAAGTTTAAGTGCCAATGCGGTTCGGGCTTTAAATCTTGGTGCGCAAAAAGGCAAATTCTTTCATGATACAGGTGAAGGTAGTATCAGCCCTTATCATCTGGAACATGGCGGTGACATTGTCTGGGAAATTGGTAGCGGCTATTTTGGTTGTCGGACCTTAGAGGGTCAGTTTGATCCGGTGAAATTTGCTGAAAAAGCCAAACTTCCTCAAGTGAAGATGATTGAAATCAAACTCTCACAAGGTGCAAAGCCTGGACATGGCGGGATTTTACCTAAAGCCAAGATTTCAGAAGAAATTGCTCAGATTCGCGGGATTAGCCGTGAACATGACTGTGTCTCACCTTCTGGGCATCCGGCGTTTAAAACCCCGATTGAAATGATGAATTTCATTCAACAACTACGTGAGCTTTCTGAAGGTAAGCCAGTCGGATTCAAGCTTTGTCTGGGTCAACCTTGGCAATTTATGAGTATGGTCAAAGCCATGCTGCATACCAAAATTTATCCTGATTTTATTGTGGTAGATGGATCTGAAGGCGGTACCGGTGCTGCACCAATTGAATTGATTGACTATATGGGTACTCCTTTAAGAGAAGGTCTTTTGTTTGTGCACAATACCTTGGTCGGTGCAGGATTAAGAGACAAGATTAAAATTGGTGCAAGTGGGAAAATTATCAGTGCTTTTGATATTGCCAGCACCATGGCACTTGGGGCTGATTGGGTTAATTCAGCGCGCGGATTCATGTTTGCAGTAGGATGTATTCAGGCCCAAAGTTGTCATACTAATCAGTGCCCTGTAGGAGTAACCACCCAAGATAAAGAACGTCAAAAAGCCCTGCATGTCCCGACTAAGGCCGAGCGAGTGTTTTATTTCCATAAAAATACAATGCATGCCCTGTCTGAGCTAATCGCTTCAGCAGGTTTAAAACATCCTTCTGCCATTAAGCCGCATCATCTGGCACAGCGAATCAGCAATCATGAAATCAAGAACTTTGCCCAGATTCATTTCTGGCTTAAAGAAGGTGAATTATTACATTGTGAAAATAAAGATGAAGAAAACTTTTATTTCCGTATGTGGAATATGGCCAAACTAGAAAGTTTTTGAGCTTATAAGAAACAAAATCAAGTCAAATTAGGCAATAAAAAGGCGTTTACTAAAACGCCTTTTTTAATTGAGAGTGAAATAATTTAATAATAGGTCTTACTGCCATGCGCATGTAAAAACGCTGGAATTAAACCTGTTAATGCTGCACGGATATCCGCGCGCTCATTAATCAGTTGATGTGAACCTTCTTCCAGCATTAACAAAGTTTGCAGGCGAAACTTGCGACGGATAAATTCAATATTGTAACGCCAGTCTACTGTCTGATCCTGAGCACCTTGAGCTAACCAGACAGGGATTCGGCAGGCTGGACGTGCTTCCATTTCCAGCATCCAGCGTGACATTGCCAGAATCCAGTCCATGCCCATCATGCGGGGTTGCAAAGGGTCTTTAAGGCGGATAAAACGCAGAAATTCAGGATTATGATTATTACGGCGGAAATGTCGTGGTACTTCACGCTTAATCCGGCTGATAATGCCGAGTCCGAGCGGATTATGCCACCAGGCAGTTTTGGCCGGACGAATCAACGGTGACAATAACAGCACACGATCTACAAACGGATTTTCACGTCGTTCTGCAAATTCGAGCAAATGATGCATCCAGATCGCACCACCGGTACTCTGTCCAATACCGACCCAAGGTTTAGGTAATTGCTCGGCATGCTTCACATAACGATATACCGCATGCAAAACCTGCTGGTAATGATCAAAATTCTGGATACTGGCAGATGAACCATCGCTGAGACCATGCCCCGGCAGATCATAGGTCAGGACGCTAAAGCCCTGTTCCAACAACTCACGTACAATCGGCTGATAAATTCCGCTATGTTCCAGATATCCATGTAATAGAAACGCCGTACCCTGAATTTTATCAAAACGGGTATTTTCCAGAGTGGGTGTAAATACCTGCACATGCAGTTTAAACAGCGGCATCTGTACATAGCCCTGCCAATGTTTGCAATCCAGCAAATCGAAACCATACAGTCTACGATAAGACAACAGATCAATAGTCGGCTGGTCATCCCTGTTCAGGTTTAAGGGCTGCAAAAGCTGTGGTGTTGTTTCCCTGCTTGGCACAGGTAAATCCAGCTGTTTCAGGATGGTCGGATTTAAAAACGGAATATCAGACATTAAGGCACCTCCCGACAGTCACTGGAGCCAAACCACATATCGCGGATAGTGGCCAGCATTTCATAATTGGCACGGCGACTATGATCATAATTTTGTCGACTTGGACGCCAACGGGTCAAGGACTTCGGCATCGGTGCTTCCACTGGAATAGTTTGAATGCCATTCAATGCAAACAGACGACGGGTACGCGGTATATGATAACGGTCGGTAATCAGAATCACAGTCGGTGCTCCACCTTTTTTTTGCAATAATAACGAGCTGAAACGGGTATTTTCACAGGTATTCATGCTGCGGTCTTCAAGCAATTTGGCATCGACATTGTAATTTTGTAACCAACGCTGCATATACGGCGCTTCCACACCACTCAATACGATCGGTAACTGATACTGTTTTTCAACTGCGAGTGTGGTTTCCAGACGCAAACGGGTATAGTCATTGACCACAATATCCTTACCATTTTCATGTAAGGTCAGACCACCACCTAGAACCACAATGGCATAAGGTTTAGACTGATTGACCGGTTTCTGTTGCTGCTGTTCGTGCAGTAAAGCCAGATCTTCCTTGATTTCTTCTTTCGCTGTGACCTGAACGGCGCTCGCTTCTTCATCTTCTAAAGGATGAGTCGTCAAGAATTCAATATATTGCTCAACGCGTTCCTTATTTTCATTACTGTCCCATTCCAGTAGTTCGCGGACCTTCTGAGTTGGGTCTACGGCTTCCACAGGTTCTTGCTGGGACAATAAAGGCACTTGTGCAGGTTGGTTCTGTTCTGCTTTTTCTTCCTGCTGTTCACGCTGATGTTCTTCAATCATCTGTTGCAGTATCTTGTAGCGTGCCTGAATCAGCATCAGATTGGCAGAATGATTTTTCTGGATATCCTGCTCCATCACACGCAAATAAGCCTGACGGGCAATCCACTGATCAGAACCTGGTTCGAGCGTATCATCTTCACTCAAGGAAGCCATTTTCTGGCTTTGTGCTGCGACTTCGTTAATTTCAAAAGACACAAATCTGTTGAGTCCCTTAACTACAAGCTGCGAATAAAATGGCGAATAGATCAACATCACCAGACAGCCGAAAAATACAAACAGTCCTGCGACGATTTGTACTAAACGGACCATCCAATGGGTGTTTTTCATATACGTTATTTATCCTGATGAGATCGAATTAAGCCTTTACAATCAAATAATACCGGTTCAGGTTCGAGCATAATCTTGAATTTATCCCAGACTGCCTGCTGTACTGCGCCATAGGCTTGACGGACATCCGTCAGAGAAGCATGACCATAGTTCACCAGAACCAGTGCCTGTTTATGGAACATGCCTACTGACCCAAGCTGTTTCCCCTTCCAGCCTGCCTGATCAATCAGCCAGCCTGCCGCCATTTTAACCTGATCATTAGCCTGCGGATAATGGGGCAAATTAGAAAAATGCACAGCAATTCGGTCAAAAACCTGTTGATTTACGATAGGATTTTTAAAGAAACTTCCCACGTTTGGAAATTCTTTAGGGTCAGGAAGTTTGCTCTGACGAATCCGGATCACCTGCTGCTGCAAGTTTTCTGCTGTGAGATTATCACCCACCGCTGCTTTAAGATCACCATAATTCAGTTTCAGATTTGCCTGTTTTAGTAATTTAAAAGTAACGTGTGTAATCACATAACGTGTTGGATCATCTTTAAAAATACTATGACGATAGGAAAAATGACAGTCTGAGGCAGGAATGGAATCAAATTTTTTCAGCTTACGGTCATAGACCTCTACCGCATGAATAAATTCGCCAACCTCGACACCATATGCCCCAATATTCTGCACTGGAGATGCGCCGACCAGTCCGGGAATCAGGGCCAGATTCTGTAGACCATAGAGTTTCTGTTCTGTCGTCCAGAGTACGAAGTCATGCCAAACTTGGCCCCCACCTACCCGCAGAAATTGATGCTGCTCATTTCCTTCCAGCATTTCAATGCCCTGGATATCCATATGCAGGACGAGTGCATCAATCTGTTCCGGCAATAACATATTGCTACCGCCAGAAAGAATCAGCACATTCAGTTGTTGCTGCTCAACAAACTCCAGTGCAGCAATCAGATCATCAGTTGATTGGATCCGGCTGTAGTAAGCGGCAATCGCTTCGAGATTTAGCGTATTAAAAGGTTTAAGTTGAACCTGAGTCTGAATCTGCATGACTTAAACCTTTTCTGTTTGATGTTGTTTAAAAATTTCTACCCAGGCCCGACTGCTGGACTCACATTGGTTCAGGACACGTTCAAAACCATCCGCCCCACCATAATATGGGTCTGGCAAAGCCTGTTTTGGATAAAGCTGATCATGTTCACTCATTAAAGCAACCTGGGCACGCAGGTGTCCAAATTCTGCCTCTGCCTGATGCTGAAGCGCCTGAATATCTGCCAGATTTTCTAGATCCATCGCCAGAATCAGATCATAGTCAATAAAATCATGGGTTTTGAGTTGACGCGCACGCAGGCCAGAAAGATCATAACCCCGTTTTAAGGCATGTTGCTGGCTACGCAAATCAGGTGCTTTCCCCGGATGGTAATTACTGGTTCCTGCTGAGTCGACCACAATATCGAGTTTCTGTTCATCACAATAATGTCTGAGTACCACTTCTGCCGTGGAAGAACGACAAATATTTCCCAAACAAACACATAACACCTTATATGGCGTTCTGGATGACATAAACAACCTCAGAGTTAATCATTTTCAAGATACTTATGTTAAGTTATTTACCTGATGAATCCTATATCACCGCCCCATAATAATTTTGTATTTGCGATAAAAATTAAAGGATAAAGACATGAATCGATTTCAGTTTCAAACCGTTCCCAACATCATCGCCGGCCTCGGCACGATTCAGGAATTATCCTCTATTCTCAAACAGGGCCGTTATCTGCGTGTTTTACTGGTCACTGATCCAGGCATGCTACAGCATCAATTACACCTGCCTATTCTGGAAATTATTGAAGATGCGGGACTGGATTATGCAATTTATTCCGATGTACAGGCCGATCCACCTGAGCATGTAGTGCTTGAAGCAGCAGATTTTGCCAAACAGGAAAATGTCGATATCGTGATTGGCTTTGGTGGTGGCAGCTCTATGGATGTCGCCAAGTTGATCGCAATCTTGAGTCATCCGGCACAGCACCAATCTTTGTCTGATCTGTATGGCGTAAATCAGGCTACTGGCCCCCGTTTGCCCTTGATTTTGGTTCCTACCACTGCAGGTACGGGATCTGAAGTCACCCCGATTTCAATTGTCACTACAGGTGAAACTACGAAAACCGGCATTGTGGCACCGATCCTGTTTGCAGATACTGCCATTCTGGATGCAACATTTACCCAGAATCTGCCGCCCTTAATTACTGCTGCGACTGGCATTGATGCCATGGTTCATGCTATTGAGGCTTATACCTCTAAAATCAAAAAAAATCCTTATTCCGATATGCTGGCCAAGCATGCTTTGAAACTGTTAAATGCCAATCTGCAACGTGTGCTGGACGATGGGCAGGATCTGGACGCACGTCAAAACATGCTGGTTGGTTCTATGCTGGCAGGTCAAGCTTTTGCCAATGCACCAGTAGGTGCAGTGCATGCTTTGGCTTATCCATTAGGTGGACATTTCCATATTTCGCATGGACATAGTAATGCACTGGTATTAACTGAGGTGATGAAATTTAATACGCCGGATGCCAAAGCCCTCTATGCCGAACTGATGTGCTGGTTAGATCCGCAAAGCAAAGGCTGCCATGATGGCCTGACTGACCTGTTTATTGATCATTTTAATAACCATCTGGTGAAAAGTGGCTTAACCCTGAAACTCAAACAGTTAGGAATTCCTGAACATATGCTGATGATCATGGCGGAAGATGCCATGAAACAGAGCCGCCTGTTACAGAACAATCCACGTGAACTTACTCTGGAAGATGCTTACAACATTTATCAGGCGATTTATTAAGTTTAGGATTATTTTTCAACTCAGCAGACCTAGCCACTACAAGTTATTTTAAAATATGAAAGCAGCTCTTAAACAACGCGAACATTATTCATTTTTTCTGCCGATACAGACTCGTTGGGCGGACAATGATCTATATGGCCATGTGAATAATGTCACTTATTACAGCTATTTTGATACGGCCGCGAATGCCCTTTTGATTCAGGAAGCCGCATTTGATCCCAAATATTCTCCAATGATTGGACTGGTGGTCAGCTCGCAATGCCAGTTCAATCAGGAGCTGTCTTATCCGGAAATTATAGAGGTAGGTGTCGCCATAGAAAAAATGGGGAATAGTTCTCTCAGCTATGATCTGGCAATCTTCAAAATGAACTCTGATACGGCAGCAGCTCAAGGCAGTTTTGTGCATGTGTTTGTCGATCGCTACACACGAAAAAGCACCCCGATTCCAGCTGAAATGCGGGATGCTTTAGCGCGTTTTATCTCAGCCTAAAATTATTTTATTTCAGCTGAATATTGTGCAATTCACCATCAAATTGTTCCAGCAAGTCACGTACAGCCGGTTCAGCATGCAGCAGCTCTTCTGCACGTTTAAAAGCGCGCACTTTACGTTCTTGCTGCATGGTATATGGCGTTAACTGCTCTACATCTTCAAACTTCACCTGGAAAATGGTCTGCGGCCATTGTTCCCGCAAAGCTGCTTCCAGATGATGTTGTAGCTGCGACAAAAGCGGCTGATAACGCTCTGGAATATGGAAGACCGATGCTGCATTAATCTGACCAGTCATGATGCCATACTGAGCCAATTCCTGAACTGCCGGAGATAACTGGCTGTTACGGAACCAGAATTCCCATTTTTCTACCGTCCATTCACCCTGCATATCCTGTACCGGAATTTGCAGAATATCTTGAGGCATCAGATTACGGTCTGTAGAAACATTTGTATTTGCGATTTGAGTTGATGCAGCCTCTGTCTGAGTAGAAATTTCTGGCTGGCTTTCATCTGTTTTATGAATCACTTGTTCTGATCCAGGAGTCGAGGCATCCAGATTAAACTCCGGTTCTTGTTCTACTGGTGCAGCAGTATCATTTTCAGGAATGAATTCTTCTAAGAGGAAATCATCACTGCTGGCTTCAGGGCTGGATGGAACAGGTTCTGCAGGAACATCGTCAAAACCAAACAGACCATCTTCCAGGTTTGGATCAAATACAATTTGTTCAGACTCAGATTGTTCTACTCTAGTTGATTCAGCTTGTATAACTTGAGGCTCAGAATTGGTTTCTGGCTCGTCTTCATCCAGAAAGTCATCCGAAGATGGTTCAGACTGTGCAGTGACTAGATGATCATCCTGCTCGTCTTCATAACCATCATCTAAGGAAAAATTTTCTACAGCAGCTGGAGCACTTTCCTGTTGCGTTATCTGATTTTGTTGTGGAGTTGAGGCAGCAGGTACAGCTTGTTGTATTTGAGCTGTATTGGCTGGAATTTCATTTGGCTGTAACGGACGGAAGGCTAGCAAACGCAGCACCGTCATCTCAAAGCCTTGCTCTTGCGTAACTGCAAGCTGTAGGTCAGCACGACCTTTACAGGCGATCTGATAATACAGTTGCAAATCTTGTGCTGAAATTAAAGCCGATAACTGCATGATCTTTTGATTGATCTCGGCACTGTATTTCAGGCTTAAATCTGGCAGATATTGTAATAAAGCCAGTTCATGCAAGGTAGAAATCAGCTGATCTAAAACCAGTGATACATCCAGCGCCTGCTGACGGAACTGCAATAACAATTCGCTGACACGTGCTTTCTGGTTTTGATGAATCGCCAGAATCAGATCATAAATAATTGTTCGGTCAATCAAGCCCAGCATGTCTTTGACATCCTGATGCTGGATCGCCCCCTGACCATAGGCAATCGCCTGATCGGTTAAGGATAAGGCATCACGAAGCGAGCCCTGAGCAGATTCAGCAATCTGCCAGATCGCATCCTGATCAGCCTGAATGCTTTCTTTCGTCAGGATATTGCCCAGATGTTCGGTAATTTCATCAACAGCCAATGGACGCAAAGTAAATTGCAGGCAGCGAGAAATAACGGTAATCGGCAGCTTTTGTGGATCTGTGGTAGCGAACAGGAATTTGACATGCTCCGGTGGTTCTTCCAGTGTCTTTAATAGAGCATTGAAAGAATGCGTGGACAGCATATGTACTTCATCGATCAGATAAACCTTGAAACGACCCTGAGTTGGCGCATAAGGGACATTGTCCAGCAGCTCACGGGTATCTTCGACTTTGGTACGTGATGCCGCATCGATCTCGATCAGGTCAATAAAACGGCCTTCATTGACGGCGGTACAGGTCGGACACACCTCACAAGGAGTTGATGTAATACCGGTTTCACAGTTCAAGCACTTCGCCAAAATACGTGCAATCGTGGTTTTACCAACACCACGCGTTCCCGTAAACAAATAGGCATGGTGCAAACGGCCACGCTCCAATGCACTAGTTAAAGCACGTGAAACATGGTTTTGACCGACCAATTCGTTGAAATTGCGGGGACGGTATTTTCGCGCAAGTACTTGATACATGTATGCTCCTTTTTACAGGTCTAAGCATACTGTTTTTTTATAAAATAGTGAATGAATTAATCAGTTATGATCTGGAGAGATAGGCCTATCAATCTGATTTAAATCAACTATCTCGAAGCTGTTTGCTCCATTTTTATGCCTGAGTGAAATATCAGAATAGTTTTTGTATATTTGAAAGATAAAATATCTATTGATGTTCCATCTATTTGAGTAGATGAATACAATCTTAAAAATAAAAATTTCTAATCGAAGATAAAGGATTGGGTTGAATCTGTTTAAGCGAATCGCCCTAAAATAAAATCACTCTGCATCTGGTAACGTTTACCGCTTTTGTCTTCGCGGATTTCCAGCACACGCTCTTCCAGATCAATATACAGTAAATTACGAGTCGCTACATTCACCAGCTCAATTTTCTGATGAGAATCATCCTGAAAACGAATCGGGCCGCTAAAGGTTTCCACCTCATTATGTCCACTCAGGCTTTCACGTTCTAAAGTATAAGTCTGATCTTCATGCAGAGTTAGCATGACAGCCATACCCGGGCAATCATCACAACGGGACAAGCAGCCCATGCAAGGAGTTGTACCTTGATAGTCTCCCGCCCATGCTGAAATCTGTGCCTTGGCTTCAACAATAGTATTTTTAGCTGACTGGGTTTGATCCTGACAACCGAATAAAGCACCGGTTGCCACTAAGGGAATCAGTATTACTTTTTTCATGGTTTCATTTCGCAGCACTGGAATTTGCCACAAAATAGCATATTTTAAATGACTGACTAAACTCCCAAATCAAGGATATTCAGTTAGCGCCAGCCTTTTCTTCCCGTCAATACCGCATCAGCACAGCGCAAAGTTTCCTGCGTCAGCCCCCAAAGACGGTAATCTCCAGTTAATGAACCTGTTGGGAAGTTATGGGTATAGGCAAAACTTAAACCGCGTTCCGGATCGCACCAGGCACCAGAACCGTTAAAGCCCATATGACCGAAACCTGTAGAGGCTTTACCCAAGGTCAAAATACGGTGATAACCCAGACGCCAGTGCATGGGTACAGGCATCACCCGATCACGATGGGTATATTGCACCTGGCTTAGTCGCTGGAATACTGGAGGTGAAATCAACTGCTGGCCTTGCCAGGCACCGTGATTGGCCAACATCGCATAGATTTTTGCCAGACTGTCTGCAGTAAAGACGCCATTAGCCGAAGGAATAATTGCCTGTAAACCTTCATCACTAAAGAAGTTAAAATTCTTCATGCCTTTAGGAATCATGCCATCCTGAAAATCTTGAGGGCTCTGACCACTCCAGATCAGGGCGCGCTCCATTAAACCAGGTTTGCGTGCAGCTACTTTTTTGCTTTTAGAAGATTGAGAGGCAGATTTTGCTTTAAAGATCGGTCGCGCAACTCGAGGCAGTTCACCCAGCGGCACACTAAAATAGGCACCATTTAATTGCAGAGGCTGGACTAAATATTCCTGCATTAATTGGTTTAATGATTTAACAGTTGCCTTTTCTAATACGCCACCCACCTGCCAGCCAAAAGTCAAAGGTTGATAAGCGGCATCAGTCGTGGTCTGAAAACGTGGTTCAGCTGCCGCGATCCGCTCCAGCATGTGTGACCAGTCAGCCATTTCAGTGGCATCATCAATGATATTACGGATATCAAACAAGCCACTTTGATGGCTCAGCATATGTGCCAAAGTAATCGACCGTTTACCTTTCTGGGCAAATTCAGGCCAGTATTCTGCAACTGATCTGTCATAGTCCAGATAACCTTTACTGACCAGAATATGCGCTAGGGTTGCTAGTACACCTTTACCAGTGGAATAGCATAGTGACATGGTATCGGGCTGCCAGTTTTCTGTGGCAGACTTCTTCCCGGTATAGATATCGACAACTTTTTGCCCCTGAAAATATACGACAAGTGCTGCACCACCCTGTTCAGTACGTGAATCCTGTAAGCGGCTAAACTGACGGGCAAGGTCGCGAAAACGCGCATCCACATTGCCCTGATAATTATGCTGATCAGCAAACAGATAATCTTTGATTGGCTGCATCATTCTATCCATAGAATTTTGATCCCTTAAAATAAAAAAGCCTAAATCGAGTTTAGGCTTTTGATTTAGATTTAAATTGCTTTTACATGACCAGTGACATGCGGCTTCTGGTTTTTGCTGTTCCGGATCAGGAAATCTGTATCATTCGCTGCTTGAGCGGTCAGGAACTCAACTTTAGAGGGTAAGTACATCGGCAACTTGAACCAGACATCGGCTTCATATGCATCTGGCAATGACAGATTAGCCAGCGCTTTGGCTTTGCTCCACATACCATGTGCAATTGCCTGTTTAAAACCAAAAGCCTTCGCTGTAACAGCATGAATATGAATCAGGTTAAAATCACCTGAGGTCATGGCATAACGGCGGCCTGTATTTTCTGAAATTTTCCATTCAGTATTCAGCTTATAGTCCGGCGCTTTACTTTCTGCCGGTTTTTCAGCCGCTTTAGCATCAGTCTTTTGACGTGAAAGATAAGTCGTTAATGCCTCAACGACGACTTCATTGCCTACTTTGACTGTGGTAATAAAATCAAACTGAACACCTTTGTCATGAGGCTGTAACTCACCAAATTTGCATGACAGGGTTAAAGTCTCATTTACACCGACTTTACGGTACTGCTTGACCTGATTACGGATATGTACCAGTCCTAAAATCGGGAATGGAAATGCTTCCGAGGTCATCATGTGCATTTGCAGACTTTGAGATAGCACGGTCAAATAAATAGCTGGAATATAACCATTATTTTTAAAGCCACATACTTCATTATAGGCTTTTAAATGTTTCTGATCGACCTTGAATGAATCCACCACATATTCAACTTGCGGCAGAACTTTTTCAGCTTTCGGCTTTTTAAAAATCAAGCCTTGAATCACTTTTGGATAGGCTAAATAAGGTTTTGGAAGTTGACTAAAATGGCGCGTATTCATACTGAACCTTTGGAAATATTATCTTTATAAAGTGACCTCTCCTGAGCATACTTCAATCATTGTATGAAAGTGAAGCACTGGAGAGGTTTTGAGAATTCTTGGAATTTTCTCTTTAGAATTTTAATCCCCCTGAACCCCTTTTATCAAAGGGGGACTTCTCCTCTCTTTTATAAAGAGAGATCGGGAGGGATCTATTAAGCCCCTAACAGGCTTTGACCACAGACACGAACCACGTTGCCATTTAAACCTGTTGAAGCCGTAGAAGCAAACATGGCAATTGTTTCTGCAACATCTACAGGTAGACCACCTTGGCTCATTGAGTTCATACGGCGGCCAGCTTCACGGATTGCAAATGGAATCGCAGCCGTCATTTGTGTTTCGATAAAGCCCGGTGCAACGGCATTAATCGTTATACCATTTTTTAAGGTTGGTGCTGTGAATTTCACCACACCAATCACACCCGCTTTAGACGCTGCATAGTTGGTTTGACCCAGGTTACCTGCAATGCCTGAAATTGAAGATACACAGATAATACGGCCATTGGCATTTAGACCATTGTTGGAGATTAAATAGTCATTTACACGTTCAATGGCAGACAGGTTGATGTTAATCACCAGATCCCATAGCTCAGGTTTCATATTAGCCAAAGTCTTGTCGCGGGTAATACCGGCATTGTGCACAATAATATCCAGACCACCCTGCTCAGCTGCTGCTGCTTTGATTTTTTCGCCTGCATCTGTAGCGGTAATATCAATGGCTAAAGTTGAACCGCCAATTTCACCGGCTACACGGTCGAGGTCCGCTTGCTGCTGTGGAACATCCAGACAGATGACATGTGCGCCATCACGTGCCAATACATGCGCAATCGCTTCACCAATACCACGGCTCGCACCGGTCACTACAGCAGTTTTTCCTGCTAATGGTTTAGTCCAGTCCACATCCACTTTTTCAGCAGGTGAAACACGAATCACCTGACCAGACACATAGGCAGAACGTGGAGAAACTGCAAAACGTAAAGCAGACTCAAGATTTGCTTCAGCACCAGCATCTACATAGATCAGGTTCGCTGCAATTCCCTTTTTAAACTCTTTACCAACAGATTTTACAAAACCTTCCAGTGCGCGTTGAGCAATGGACTGGCTGACTGATTTAGCAGTTTCAGGCGTAGTCCCTACAATCACGACACGGCCAGAACTTTGGATTTGACGCGCAATCGGGTTAAAGAAATCATAAAGTGATTTTAATTGTTCTGAATTTTCGATTCCTGAAGCATCAAAAATGACAACTTTGAATTTTGATTCTTTATCGCCTGGATTAAACGCACCCAGATTCAGTCCAGCCGATGCAGCAGCCTGTTGCAGTTCAGCATTGTTACCTGCATAACTATTGACATGAATATTTGCCAGAACCTGAGCAATAGCACCAGTCAAGGTACTTGCCGGTGCTGCTCCAAACAATACCGCACCTTTGACAACTGGTGTAGCAGACTCAAAACGGTCTAAAGAAGTTGGGGATGGCAGACCCAAATTTTTAATGACAAATTTACCAATAGGAGATTTTGCAAAAGTTTGGTACTGATCAGTCATGTTTATTATCTCTCATACAAATTAATTTTTGGTTGATCTAAAGTTATCCTTAAACTTCAGTATGATGCCAGACACTTATATTTCAATAGATCTACCAGATTCTGCCCAATCATACTTGAGATAATAGGCAGATGACTTGACCTAAGCGCAGTCTGTAATGTCATTGTAGTCAATACAGCCTATCTTCTTCTATGCTAATGTAACCGCCAAGAAGACGATCTATTTGCCTGGTAAAGCCTTATGAGCAAAACAACTCAAGATAATCCAGCAGTCGAGAACTCTGCGACAGAAACTGTGTCAAAACCATCAACGCGTAGCAAGCGTAGCACTAAAAATCCTGATACAGCCAATGCCGCAGAAAAAAGTCCGGCTAAAACCACACGTACACGCAGTACATCTGCACGTACCAAAAAAACGACTTCAAGCCAACAAGATTCAACATCTATAACACAGACTTCTGTTCAGCAGGAACCAAACATGAGCCAAAATACAGTTCGCCGCGTTGCTATTATCGGTGGTAACCGCATTCCATTTGCACGTTCTAACGGTGCTTACTTTACGGCATCCAATACTGATATGTTCACAGCAGCCCTGAATGGTCTGGTTGAACGTTTTAACCTTCAAGGTCAACGCTTAGGTGAAGTGGTTGCAGGTGCTGTACTGAAACACAGCCGCGACTTCAACATGACTCGTGAATGTGTACTGGATACTGCTCTTGCACCGGAAACCCCTGCTTATGACATTCAGCAAGCATGTGGTACTGGCCTTCAAGCGGCATTCTTGGTCGCGAACAAGATTGCTCTAGGTCAGATCGAAGTGGGGATCGCAGGCGGTGTAGATACGACTTCTGATGCGCCAATCGCTTTCGGTGATGGCTTACGTAAAGCATTACTTGAGCTGAACATTGCGAAAACGGCGAAAGACCGCTTAAAAGCACTGACTAAAATCAATGTGAAAGACCTGATGGATGCACCTAAAAATGGTGAACCACGTACTGGCCTGTCTATGGGCGACCATCAAGCAATTACTACCCTGGAATGGGGTATTTCTCGTGAAGCGCAAGATGAGTTAGCTGCTTCTTCACACCAGAAAATGGCAGCAGCCTATCAAGAAGGCTTCTTTGATGACTTGGTGACTCCATTCCTGGGTCTTGAACGTGACAACAACTTGCGTCCTGATTCTTCAGTTGAAAAACTGGCGAAACTAAAACCTGCTTTTGGTAAAGGTGATGCACGTACCATGACTGCGGGTAACTCTACTCCACTGACTGATGGTGCTTCTTGTGTGCTATTGGCTTCGGAAGAATGGGCTAAAGCAAATGGTCATGAAGTACTGGCTTACCTGACTTTCCAGGAAACTGCTGCCGTTGATTTCGTAGAGAAGAAAGAAGGCCTATTGATGGCACCTGCTTATGCAGTTCCTCGCATGCTGGAACGTGCTGATCTGAAACTTCAAGATTTTGACTACTATGAAATTCACGAAGCATTTGCATCGCAAGTACTTTCAACGCTGAAAGCTTGGGAAGATCCAAAATTCTGTAAAGAGCGTTTAGGTCTGGATGCTCCACTAGGTTCAATTGACCGTGCCAAACTGAACGTAAAAGGTTCTTCTCTTGCTGCAGGTCACCCGTTTGCAGCGACTGGCGGTCGTATTATCGCGACTGCGGCAAAACTGATTAACCAGAAAGGTTCAGGTCGTGTGCTTGTATCGATCTGTGCAGCTGGTGGTCAAGGCGTAACAGCAATTATTGAAAAATAATCCAAGCCTCATATAAAAAACCGCTCATAAAGAGCGGTTTTTTATTGCAGTAATTTTAATAGAGCACTGAAGATTACTCTAGTAAAGACTCAAGTTAAGCTTTTCGGTAGTCTGGTTCCAGACCCATTTTGGCCTCAAGGTGGTCATAGCACCACTGGAAGATGAAGGTATATACCAAAATACATAGCGTCATCACCAGATCCAGAAGAAAAGCCTGCGCTAGACTGATCTGCAATGCATAAGCTACCATCGGAATCGTTGCCAGCATCAAACCACCTTCAAATCCAATCGCATGAGCAATCCGCACTTTGATGGTTCTTTTCAGACGATGTTTGGCTTCAAACTTTTCAAAATAATGATTAAACAGCATATTCCAGAACATTGAAGTCACAGCCATCGCAATTCCGAGAGCGCCTGTGACCTCAAGCGGCATATGCATGAGCGTACTCAGTAATATGGCAATCACCACCAATAAAATGCCTTCATATAAGGTGGCATGAACCAGTCTTCTTTTCGAAATTAACATTTCAGTTCATCAAGTCAGGAGATAAAAGAATTTTATTTCTTTAAATTTGATTATTCGAGTTAGAATCTATCAATAAAAATGAAAGATAGAATGCATGAATATTAATCAAGAACAGCTACAGATGTTTAAACTGGTTATGGAAACTGGCTCCTTCTCTGCTGCTGCGCGTAAACTTGGTAAAGTTCCTTCTGCAGTGAGTATGGCCATTGCCAATCTGGAAATTGATCTTAATCTGGTGCTATTTGAACGCATTGGCCGTGAGCCAAAACCAACTGCACAGGCGCAAGTACTGTATGAAAAAACTGAGCAGCTTTTGGTTGAAATTAACCAATGGAAGCAGCATGCCCTAGCACTTAGTTCAGGTCTTGAATCTGAACTGAATATTGTGGTGGTGTCTGAGCTCCTCCATACCCGCTGGACTGATTATATCGTTTTGCTGGAACGGGAATTTCCAGCGCTGCAAGTTAATGTCTTTAGCGCACCTCAGGAGGATGCTCATCGCATGCTGTTTGAAGGTTCAGCACAGTTAGCGCTGATGTTTGAACGGGAACAATTAGAAACCCGGGAACAGTTTATAGAATTAAAAAGTGAGGTACTGGTCGCCATTGCGGCCAAACAGCATCCATTAAGTCAATTTCATCAGGTCAGCTATGAACAGATTTTACAAAACCGACAGATTGTTGTTGCCAGTCGTGATCGTAGCATTAAGCCGGAACTGCTCTTTTCCCGGAATTACTGGCGCACTGACAATCATCATTCAGCCTGCAACATGATCCAGCAAGGTTTGGGCTGGGGTGTACTTCCTCTGGAAATGATCAATGAACAGCCACATTTGCAGGAGCAGTTACAGATCTTGCAGCTGCTCGATTTCACCCCAAAATTTGAATACTTTGTCGATCTGGTCTGGAGTCGAGAAACTCGACTGGGTACAGCTGCTCATTTTTTGATTAATCACTTGCGTCAGCAGCGAAAAACCGACCATTAATCACAGAAATTCAACGACAGTCTACTTGGTAAGGGGATGATTTATGATATATAAGAATGCATAAGCAATAACCATAGAACTAGATCGTAATGACATTAACTGCATTAAACCAATTAAAAAACTTGACGACCATTGTGGCAGATAGCAGTGATTTAAGCGCAATTGAGAAATTTCGCCCTCTGGATGCAACCACAAATCCATCTCTGATTACTGCAGCAGCGAAACAGCCTGAAAATCAGGCATTGATTGAAGCTGCTTTTCAACAAGCCCAGCAAGAAGGCTATGTGAATAATGCCCTGATTGAACGCACGATTGATATTTTAACCGTCAAATTCGGTGTTGAAATTTTAAAACTGATTGAAGGTCGTGTTTCGACTGAGGTGGACGCTTCCCTGTCTTTTGATACTGAAGCGACCATCGCCAAGGCTAAAGAATTACTCGCGCTGTATGATCAATATGGGATTAATTCTGACCGCATCCTGATTAAGATCGCATCAACCTGGGAAGGCATTCAGGCGGCGAAAGCGCTAGAAGAAGAAGGTATCCATACCAATCTGACTTTATTATTTGGCCAGCATCAAGCCCATGCCTGCGCTGATGCCAAAGTGACTTTAATCTCACCTTTTGTTGGCCGCATTCTAGACTGGTACAAGAAAGCGGAAGATGTTGAGTCGTATCCAATCGAAAAAGATCCGGGCGTGCTCTCAGTGAAGCGCATTTATGAATTCTATAAAGCGCATGGGATTAAAACTGAAATTATGGGTGCAAGCTTCCGTAGTATTGAGCAGGTTTTGGGCCTCGGCGGTTGTGATCTACTGACTGTCGCACCAAACTTGCTTGAACAACTGGAAGATGATCAGCGTGAAGTTCAGGCTCAGCTTTCAGCCAAAGATATTCAGTCTCAAGGTGAACTGAATCCAATCAGTCATGCCGATTTTGATGCACAACTGAAACAGGATCAGATGGCCAGTGAATTACTGCAAGGTGGTATCGATGGCTTTATCAAGGCACGTGAGCAACTGGCGGCTTTATTAAAGGAAAATTTTTTGAGCACTACCTAAATTCACAGCGAATTTATAGAATTTCTCAAGGCCGATGTTGCTATAATGCCGCATCGGCTTTTTTCATTTTTGCGAGTTCTTGGTGTTTGGTATCACAGATCTAACGACCTTTATTATTGGGACAACGTTAATTGTGTTACTGCCGGGGCCGAATTCCCTCTATGTCATGTCGATTGCCTCCCGCTTTGGCATCAAGACCGGCTATATGGGTGCCTTAGGGGTTTATACCGGTGACCTGATTCTGATCCTGTGTACGGCGTTAGGCGCAGCCTCTCTACTCCATACGTTTCCCGTGCTGTTTATTGCCTTGAAAATTATCGGTGCTATCTATCTCAGTTATCTTGGTATCAAACTGATCATTGCCGCTTATCAGACTTTCTTTCCGAAACAGTCATCACACCGTGTTCAGATTAAAAAGGCTACTTCTGAAACTGTCGAGTCGATTCAACCCTTTCGCACAGCATTGACGATCAGTGTTTTAAATCCTAAGGCAATTCTATTTTACTTGTCTTTTTTTGTGCAGTTTGTCGATCCTGTTTACCCTTATCCGGCACTGACTTTTGCACTCTTGGCTTTAATCCTGCAACTGATCAGCATGACCTACCTTTCAATCCTGATCTTTTCCGGGGTCAAACTCGCGAGCTATTTCAACCAAAATTATAAATTGACCGCTGGCGGAGTTGCTTCAGTAGGAATTCTATTCTGCGGGTTCGGAATTAAACTGGCGACTTCAACCTTCTAAAAATTAGTAGCTTTCTGGCAAGAGCAGCTCTTTCTAAAATTGTTAAAAACATTGTGTTTATATATGAAAAGCGTATGATTTAAACGCATTTAAAAATAGTGTCATGGATGATGCCTAAACTTTTACAAGATCTCTCCTTTCCTGCCATCATGGCGGGTTTTATTACCTGCATGATTGGGATCAGCGTATCCGCGGTACTGGTCATTGAAGCAGCCCAAAGCCTAGGTGCAAATGCAGCGCAAATCAGTTCCTGGTTATGGGCACTCGGTATAGGTATTGGGGTTTCCGGCTTGCTGCTTTCCTGGAAATATCGCTATCCGATTTCCACTGCCTGGTCGACAGCCGGTCTGGCGTTAATTATTGCCTCCGCAGGCCATTACAGTCTGGCCGAAGCGATTGGCGCTTTTCTGATTTGCGGTATCCTGATTGCCTGTCTGGGTTTTTTCGGAATATTTGACCGGATTTTTCAGTTTATTCCGCAAAGCCTGACCAGTGCCATGCTGGCTGGTGTCTTGCTGAAATTTGGTATTTCGGTATTTGGCAGCCTGCAACAATCCTGGAGCTTTGTGCTTACCGTACTGGCCATTTATCTCATTTCCAAAAAACTGAGTACCCGTTATAGCATTGTCATTACTGTGCTGCTTGCAATTGCACTCTGTCCGTTCTTTATCGATTTTACGCTTCCACATTTGGACTGGAGCATCGCTCAGCCTGTATGGACCACACCAGAATTTAGCCTGCAAGCTATTTTAGGACTGGCTCTTCCGCTGATGGTGATTAATCTGGCTTCACAATATTTACCTGGCCTGGCTGTAATTAAAAGTTATGGCTATCCACCCAAGGTAAATTCGATTTTAGGTTGGACGGGCCTCACTCAAGCACTACTCGCTCCCTTTGGCTGTTTCAGTGTTAATCTTGCCGCGATTAGCGCAGCAGTCAGTCTGGATGCACAGGCACATCCTGATCCGGCTAAACGTTATATCGCGGGTATGAGCTGTGGACTGTTTTATATCCTGATGGGTTTCTTCGCTGCGACCCTGACCAGCTTATTGATGGCTTTTCCAGGTATTCTGATTACGGTTCTGGCTGGCATTGCCCTATTTGGCACCATTGGCCATAACATCGCACTGGCTTTTCAGGACAGTCATGACCGGGAAGCCGCACTGATGACCTTTCTGTTCAGTGCATCCAATATCCAGTTTTTTGGAATAGGTTCAGCTTTCTGGGGCCTACTGCTTGGTTTGATGGTTTATTTACTATTTAGGCTTAAACCTCAGCTGGCTTAGACTTATATCTATCTCTTTTAATGTCCTGTCGTTTGAGAAAACAGATTAATGACCACTACACCGGAAATAATCAGGGCAATACCAATAAAAGCAGGAAGATCCAGCGCCTGCTTAAATACAATATAACCGACAATGGCTGTGAGAATGATCCCTACACCGGCCCAAATCGCATAAGCAATGCCTAAAGGAATTACCTTAATCACCTGAGACAGCAAATAAAAGGCGATACAGAATAAAACAACCACCGCTAAAGAAGGCCACAAACGGGTAAAGCCTTCAGATTTCACCAGAAATGTAGAGCCAGTGACTTCAGCAATTATAGCCAAACCCAATAAGAGATATGCCCAAGTCGCAGGGTTCATTTTTTTCATTCTCCAAATCTGTCTTTCCTAAACCAAAGCTTAGTTATGTCTTAAGAAATAAATTATTTATAACTGTATGTTGAGGGGCGAAAGCTGATGCAAAAAATCCAGCGTCTTGATAAAAGTCTGCTGACTTTCTTTCTTGCCCATAAAGAACTGATATTCATGAATCAGCCAAGCTTTAGATTCGGGATAAAAAACTTCTATTACTGGAACCTGCTGCGCTTTTAAAGCTTTGATAAAAGGCAAGGATTGGGTGTCGGTCAGAAAATCCTTGTTGCCCCCGCTAATGAATACTGGCGGATAAGATGGCGTAATATACTGGATTGGAGAAATACGTTTTAGAAACTCGGTATCATTTTTACGATCCCCTGTATAGGCCTGAATCAGGCTATATACTCCCCACTCTACGATCTTCATTTCATCAGGTGCGGTACTGGCAAATGACTCCAGGTCATAAATACCGCAGTGCAGAATCAGACCTTTAAGCTGGGATGGTTGCAGATAAGGCTGAAAATTAGATTGTTTGGCGAAGTCTGGATTTGTTAGAAGCGCAGCATAATGGCTGGCCATATTCGCTCCGGCAGAATCTCCGGCCAGATATAAATTTTCGGCATCAATCTGGTATTCGGCTGCATGTTGAGTAATGAACTCCAAGGCCTGATCAATCTGATGTAACTGGTTTGGATAAATGGCTTGAGGTGCAAACTGATATTGGACCGATACCACGTTATAACCTTGCGCAGCCAGAAGTTTAAAATAACCTCGGGCATGTTCTTTTGAACCAGAAATCCAGCCACCACCATGAATCCACACAATAGTTGGTTGAGGGCCAATACTTTCGATATTTTGTGGTTGATACAGATCCAGAGATAGTTTTTGCTGCGGTTCATAGACAATATTCTGATGCACGATGACCGAACCTGGTGCATAGCGATCCATCACCTTTTGCTGCATCCCTGTGGTCAAATTAAAAGCACTGGCAATGACCCGGCTGTTCTGTACAGTATTTTGACAGCCTGCCAGAATAATTGAACAGAACAACAATAAATGAATAGCAAAAAACCTCAAAACCTTCCCCCTCGATCAGCCCAAAAATAAGCTCAGGCAGTTTAAACCATCCCCAGAAAAACAGCGTCATTTATCCTGTTATTTTTGATCAATAAAACCTGAATCCCTAGTTTTTTGCTCTGTTTTTTCTTTCATCAAATCTCTGCATTTATGTGAAAATACCTGTAATTTAAAGATTTTTTGCCATTTTTCAGCTTTTTGCAATTGCACCCATGGGTACATTGTGCTATCAATAAATCAGAGCGTAAAAAACACACAACATGCGGAGAAAAATCATGGCTTACCAACATATTTTAGTCCCAGTAGACGGTTCAGATATTTCCTTTTCTGCAGTTCGACATGCAGCCAAAATTGCCAAGGCATTTGGCAGTAAACTTTCCCTGATCAGCCTGATTGCAGAAGACCCTTTTACTGAAGCTGACTTCTACTACAGTTCAACGATTATGAAAGAGTATTTTGCTCAGGCTCATGTCAATGCAAAAAATGCCCTAAAAGAAGCCACTGCAATTGCAAGCAGTGAAGGTATAGAAGCAGATTCACGCATTGTGACTGGTCTGGTGAATGCCGAACATATTGCTGAGACTGCAGAGGAAACTCAGGCTGATCTAATCGTCATGGGTTCACACGGCCGTAAAGGCTTCCAGAAAATGATTCTGGGCAGCTTTGCACAGGATGTTCTTGGCGCCAGTCGAATTCCGGTGTTAATCGTTAAAAAATAATCTGATTTGCGCATCTTCAAGGTGCGCAATTTTTTCAGGCAGTGTTTCTGTCTGAACCCTTCTACAGTAAACCTCCATTTTCTAAATGATCATTTCACTGCATATTCTAAAAATGAGGAAGCACCATGCAAAACTATGAACATATTCTTGTCGCACTCGATGAATCCTCGATGTCCTATGCTGCAGCTGAACATGCCCGTGAGCTGGCCAAAGCTTTTAATAGTAAGGTGACATTGGTCAGTATTATTGCTGTAGACCCATTTAAAGGCGTGGACTTTTATAAGGTTGCTCCCGCAGTCACTGACTATTTCATGCAGGCAGAACAACATGCACTGGATCTTTTAAATGAGATTAAGGCAAATTTTGTGCATGATGGTACACAAGTCACGACCAAGATCATTCATGGTATGGCACCTTCTGAAGGAATTCTTCAGGCAGCGCAGGAAGTTCCGACCGATCTGATTATCATGGGATCACATGGCCGTAAAGGTCTGCAAAAACTGATGCTGGGCAGCGTGGCACAGAATGTCCTTTCCCAGTCCGAGATTCCGGTATTGATTGTGAGACCTTAACGTAACCCAGACAACAAAAAAGCCTGCGATGCAGGCTTTTTTTTAGCGAACTTTTTGATTCAGTTCGTTCAGGAAGAGTTCAGCATCCAGCTGGCTATTAAATACTTTTTTGTATTCTCCAGCTTGCTGAATAGAATGCGGTGTATATTGAAGGGAGATTTCAAACAGACCAGTCGCAGCATTTCTGCTGACATGAACCGCAATAATATGCCGAGTATTTAAATAAAAACCATCTTCGATTTTCACTAACATCTTGAATAAGACCTCTAGTATATCAATTTGAAGATTTCTTCATGTTTAATAGAAAAGTATAGTTTTACTTTCCTGTCTAGCCTCTTACTGCAAACCTTTTATGTGACCGATTTCACATTATGGTATTTTAAATGTGTTTAAATTCACCATTTAAAATAAGTCAATAATAAAAAGCCGGATCAGGTGATCCGGCTTTTACATAATGATCTTATACGCTTAACATGCTGTTCAATGTCTCTGAGACATTTTTCGATTTCACCTGTGGTTTTAAAGCTTCAAGTTGTGCTTTGACTTCACTGCGTTGTGGTTCAATCAGGGTATACCAGCGTGAAAGCACCTGAAGCAGACGTGAACCGACAATCGGGTTTTTCTGATCCAGATATTTCGCCAGCTCGATATAATGCTGCACACCAAAGCTCCAGGTATTAACCGGATTGGCATTCAGACCACCACTCACCGCACGGATACGGTTTGGCACTTTCAAGTCATAATCTGCATGCTCAGTGAGTGCTTTAATTGTTTCTGCAGTCGCTTTTGGATGAGCTGCTTGCAGCATGAACCATTGATCCAGTGCCAGTGCTTCATCTTTAAAGCGGTTATAAAAATCATCCAGAAATGCTTTGGCTTGAGGGGCGTCATTCCATACCAGCACACGCAAGGCACCCAAACGTTCAGACATATTGCCTGTGTTTTGGTATTGCTGCTCTGCCAATTCAAATGCACTTTCATCACCTTGACGTGCAATCAGCATTAGCATGATATTTTTCAGTGCACGCACACCCATCGCCTGAGAGAAATCTGACTGCAGTTCAGGATCCAGACTCAGATAGATTTCTTTAGCTGTTGCTCCAAAAGCACGTGCCAATTTATGCAGCAAGGCATCACGTTTTTCTTGGATCATGGCCGGATTGTAGTCTGTATCAATCCGGCTACCCAGGTAACCTTCTGCCGGTACATCAAATAAGCGTGAAGCCAATAGCGGATCTTTTTGAATCAGATCAGGTAAGGTATTCAGCATTGCCTCGATATAGATTTCAGAAGGTTGATCATCCAGCAGAATGCGTTCTAATAAAGTCTGGGTCGCTTGCCACTGGTTAAAACCATTGGTTTCATATTGCAACAGGAACGCCAGTTCTTGTTCAGAGTAATCAAAATGAAGATCAACGGGTGCAGAGAAGTTACGCAGTAAAGAAACAATCGACTTGCTGGTTATACCGCTAAACTCGATGGTCGCTTCATCTTGATCAAACAGATATACCCCATCTTTGACGCCATTTTCAAATAAGGCATCAGAGTTCAGGCTCAGCTGCTCACCGGTATTCGCATCAAACAAGGCCAAAGCCACTGGAATCGGAACAGCTTTCAGATTCGGATATTTCGGATGAGCTTTCAGGCTTTGCTTAAAGCTAAGACGATAAGTTTGTGCATCTGCATCATACTCACCTTTTGCGACCAGTTTCGGTGTACCTGGCTGGTTATACCAAGTCAGGAAGTTCGATAAATCTACCCCTGAACCGGCAGTCAAGGCAGCCACCCAGTCTTCAACCGTTACGGCCTGACCATCATGACGGCGGAAATACTCATCTGTACCTTGACGGAATTTTTCTTTACCGAGCAAAGTCGCCATCATACGGTTAATTTCTGCACCTTTTTCATACACGGTCGCCGTATAGAAGTTATTAATTTCTACAAAATGATCCGGACGCGGTGGATGCGATAAAGGGCCAGAATCTTCCGGAAACTGATGCGCTTTCAGGACTGCCACATCATCAATACGTTGTACCGCAGCAGATTGTAGATCTTCAGAAAAAGACTGATCACGGAATACGGTCAAACCTTCTTTCAGACACAGCTGGAACCAGTCACGGCAAGTAATCCGGTTACCCGTCCAGTTATGGAAATATTCATGGGCAATCACTGATTGCACACGCATGATGGCAGCATCAGTTGTATATTCTTCATCAGCCAATACACATGAGGTATTGAAGATATTCAGACCTTTGTTTTCCATCGCACCCATGTTAAATGCGCTGGTTGCTACGATCATATAATTATCAAGGTCGTATGGCAGACCATAATGCTCTTCATCCCAACGCATGGAATGTTTCAACGCTTCCATCGCGATTTTGCATTTTGGAATGTCTTTTTCTTCAGCATAGATTTCCAGTGCGACATCACGACCTTCTGATGTGGTATAGCGGTCTTTCATCACTGCCAGATCACCGATTACGCAGGCAAATAAATAGCTCGGCTTTTTGGTTGGATCTTGCCAAAGTGCATAGTGACGGTTTTCATCCACTTCGCCGGTTTCGATCAGGTTACCGTTAGCCAGTAGAACCGGATACTTTTTGTCAGCTTCGACACGAGTGGTAAATACAGACAATACATCTGGGCGGTCTGGATAGAACGTAATTTTACGGAAACCTTCCGGTTCGTTCTGAGTTACGAATAAATCTGAACTGGCCTGATACAGACCTTCCAGCATGGTATTGCTTTCTGGATGAATCTTGACCACTGTTTCAATAGCCGCCTGATCTGGAGCATTGCTAATCACCAGTTGCTCAGCATCCAAAATATAATCTGATGCATTTAGTGGCTGACCATTTAACTGGATCGATTGCAGTTCCAGGTCACGACCAAGCAATACCAGATCACCTGCTGTTTGGCGCTGCATCTCCAGTTTGCTGCTGACCAGCGTATGATCGTCATAGACTTGAATATTCAGGTCGATTGAATCTACAACAAAAGAAGGTTTTTGATAGTCTTTTAAATAAATGGTTTGATCTGCTTCGATCACCGGATTCGCCGCGATATTCATATAATGTCCTGATCCTTTATTGCACAGCTTCTAAGGCAAAAGATTGTCAATGCATTGATCATACGCCTTGATCTTGAACCTGTCTGTGCGTTTCATTTGTATTGTATATGGGAATAATTACTGATCTTTTCAATTGAGCTACATCAAAATATACGATAATCGCCTTATATTTGCCCGATATCTAAAATCCCCATCTCTAAAACAACTTAAAGATAAAATAAAAAAAGCTTTCATCTGCACTGTATGATTCCTCTATGCATGATTCCTGCACATGCAAAGTATTATTCCAATATGAAAAATTACTGCCTGGGTTCAGGACAACCTTATATCTAATTTAGATGCTGGGCGCTGCAAAACCTGACTTCTAAAAGATTAAGTTCTGATTAATCTGCATTCTGAATTTCACTTTAAATGCACAAATGACACGCACCAGTTTGAATGCATTTTGTCTCACCCAACAGCAATGGCAGGATTCAAAGAAAGATATATGCCAAGTTTTCAGCAAATATCATATTTTCTTATATTTTCTTATATGCTTGATTTAAAAATATATAATTTATGATTAATAGCAATTCCGAAATGCTGATTAAAAAATGAGCATGGTTTTTGCTACAGTCTAAGTGTGTTTTCTCCAAGCGCAAAGATTCCAAGAATAACGACAACAAAGAAATTGAGGTGAGCTATGTATTTAAAACAGCATGTGGTACGGATTGAAAATCTTAAAACACTTCAGGTTCTGGATCAGGCCAATATTGATCATAAAGTTATTGCCCTGTTCATGAGTTCTGAAGGCGTTCAGCTACAGGCGCATGAGGTCAGTGCGATTCTGAATACTTATGATGCACTTGGTGCCAAAAAGGTTCCATCCAAAAAAGTGCAGGCATTGATTCAAGCGAAACATCAAGGAGAGGAAGACGAAACATTACCCTGCCCCGTTTAAAAACGATAATCCAGTTTTCTTGAATACAGGGCTACTTCGGTAGCTCCGTTCGTTTAAGGACTTTCCTCTCCTGAAAATCTGCTGCATTAAAATATTCTCAAATGACGCGTGACTTTGATGAGCTGTGTATAATCGCAGTTTCTCTTTATTCTGGAGTTGTGCGCAATCATGGTATTCAACGTTCTGCAAAAACAGCTTGATGAAAGTACGCAGTGCCCACTATGTAAGGCCTCCATGTACTGGATCGAGGCAGAACAGTATGATCAGGACATTACTTATCATGAATGCAGCCACTGCCAGCATCAGCTCTATACCGACCAGAAACACAACTGTTATTGCGATCAGTGTCTGGCCCAGCGTAAACGTATGCTGAAAGAAGTCCGTTTACAGGAAAACCGGAAATTTCATAAAAAGCAGGATCGGCATGAATATGAGCTCAATCAGCTCAGCTTTATCAATAAACTGTTTCTGCTCTCGATTCTGGATGAACAGGTTCAGGAACATAGCCAGCATCAGGAATATATTGACTGGCATGCCATTAAATATTATTCCATCAGCCCGAATTACCTGTATCAGCATGGTTTGGTTAAAAATCTGCTGAAAGATCAGATTCTAATTCCTAGAGATATTCAACAAGAGAATCAGCAGTACTATATTAATGTACGTCTGGATGGCTATTCTGAGCCAAGCCTGTTTAGTATTACCCAGCAGTTGCGTTTCTGGTTCTATGAAAATCTGAGTAAAGGCGTGCCTTTTAAAAGTGCGGATGAAGTCAAAGATGCACTGTATTGTCTGCTGTATCAGGAAGTCATTCAATTCGCTCAGTTCTATTGCCGTAGCTGGGGTATCCAGATTGCGGGCAATCAAAGTTTTCAGGCTTTCTGCTATCGCCTACTCGATGTTTTGGCTGTGGGACAGATTTATTATCTGGTGCAATCGGCCCTCGAATATCTGTATCAGCAGAAAGCTTTAAAACCACGAAATGAAAATTTCATTAATACCAATTTACTGAAAAAGACCCTACAGCAGTATCGGGAACGTTCAGTGAATGAAAAATGGGAAACCTCTATTCTGCCTCGTCCACCACAATTGCCTTTGAGCAAAATGAGCAGCATCCTGTTTTTCCGTTTCCTGGGTTATGATGAAAATATTTTCTTCCAGCCGATCTGGCGTTCATGGCAGAAGATTGAACCACGCCTGAAATTTTATTCACAAAAACGCTGTATGCATTGCGGCTCACAAGAGCTTACTGTTGAATATGATGCCAGCGATTATGTCAGTCTGTTATGCCGTAACTGCAAACATCAAGACCATTATTTTACCCGCTAAGCATTTAGCAGCCCTATTCATATTTGAAAGATCATGATGATGAATACTTCCATGCAACAATTACAAAATACTCTTCTCGATCAGATCTGTGAAGCCTGGTCATTGCTTCAAGAGCAGCAACCCTTGGTGCATGTGATGACCAATGCGGTGGCCAGCAATTATGTGGCCAATATCTTGCTGGCTGCGAATGCTTCGCCCGCTATGATTGATAATCCTTTTGAAGCAGAGAGCTTTGTCAAAATTGCTGGAGCACTCAGTTTAAATTTGGGAACGCCGACTACCGAACAGGTCGAGGCGATGCAGATCGCTGCTAAAACAGCACACAGTATCCAAAAGTCATGGGTACTAGATCCTGTTGGTTATGGAAATGTACTGCATTGGCGTTCAAGCGTTGTGGATCAGCTCATGACCTATCAACCCACAATTTTACGGGGGAATGCTTCAGAAATTGGTGCTTTAGCTGGAAAGAATATCGAGTCCAAAGGCGTCAATAGCACTGTCGATAGCTCAGAAGTCTATCTACAGGCGCAGTCTTTACTAGAGCAATGTGAATGTATCGCTATTTCAGGTGAGTCTGATTACATCATTTCCAGAGATTATCCAGTGATTCAGGTTTTAGGCGGTTCATATTTACAGCCGCGCGTCACAGCAACTGGATGTGCCCTGGGAGCACTGATTGCAGCTTATAGTGCAGTAAGTTCTCCTGCGATCGCAGCGCTCTCTGCACATGTACATTTTGCAATCGCCGGTCAATTGGCTTTTGCCAAAGCACCGACCTTAGGCCAGTTTAATGCTGCATTTATGGATGAGATTCATCAATTGAACATAAAAACGATCCGTCAATATGCAGACTTTCGGATTTTGGCGGATTAAGAATCTGCGGGGTGTTTTATAATGCACATATGGAACACCCTATTACACTATTCAACTTATTTTTTAGATAATTAAAGTTAGTCCTAATCTGGCAAAAATAATTTTTCAAGCGCTCAAGCTGAGTATTGTGTAAGTTTTGGATGAGCTTTTGTATCTCGAATTTGACTAATATCTTTCAAAATTACGTGAAATATATATTTTACCACTTAGTCAAATTCACACTTATTTTTAAACTTTATTTAAATTTGTTTAATAATTCTAAATAAAGCATGTCTGGATTTTGATACTTCAGTAAGATTTATTACTTCTAAACCTGTAAAACCTATTACGCATTCTTGGCTTCCGAAATATTCAATACTCCATTTAGCCTGAAGAATAAGCTTAGGTGAGCATTAATATCTAAGTCATAAATAATATTCAATAAAAGAGTCAGTTGCCCTTAAGCAACTGACTCAAAAAATAATCAAGACAGGCGATTAACCCTGATAATGGATACTCACCGACTTAATCCGGTTATTTTCGATTTCCATTACCTTGAATTGAATACCTTGGTAGTTCAGTTCAGTGCCTACCTCGACCACACTATTGGTTTTATCCAGAATCAGACCGGCAACACTGATATAGCCTGCATCTTCATCAATCAGATCCAGCATACCGAGCTCAAGTTCTAACTGGTACAAATCCAGCATACCAGATGCAATCCAGTGTGTATCATCAACTTTGACCAGATCCAGCTGCTCATCGGCATCCGGGAATTCACCGGCAATTGCCTCAAACACATCTAGCGGTGAAATCAGACCTTGTACATGACCAAATTCATCGCTCACCAGCACCAGAGAGCCTTTTGAGGTACGTAAGGTATTAATCGCGTCAATCACCTTCATTCTTTCAAAGATATAGATAGGGCGATGACGCTTGATCAAAGCTTTTAATTCTTCCGGTTCATCCAGCACATCTAACAGTTCTTTGGCACGAACGATGGTAATCACCTTATCCAGACTGCCCCGACAAACCGGAAACAGGCTGTGGGGTACAGACAGGATTTTTTCACGGATCTGTTCCGGACTATCTTCCAGATCGACCCAGGAAATCTGGCTTCGTGGGGTCATGATCGATGCTACAGAACGCTCTGCCAAGGTCAATACTCCGCCAATCATATAGCGTTCTTCATCCGCAAAGGTTTCCTGTGCTTCATGCTGAGTAGTACTGGTGGTTTCAAGCTTAGCGCCCATCAGTTGGAGAATACTGTTAGCGGTACGGTGACGCAGCGGAATCTTGGCCTCATGCTTCGCAGCATTGCGCTGACTAAACTGGTTAAAGGCTTCAACTGCAATTGCAACGCCAATACCGGAATAGATGTAACCTTTCGGAATATGGAAACCGAAACCTTCTGCCATCAGGCTGATCCCGATCAGTAACAGGAAGCTCAAACACAGAATCACGACCGTAGGATGACGATTCACAAAGTTAGTCAATGGTTTAGACGCCAATAACATCACGGCCATCGCGATAATCATCGCCGCCATCATGACATAGATATTATCGACCATACCTACGGCGGTAATCACCGAGTCCAGTGAAAATACGGCATCCAGTATGACAATCTGAGCCACAACTGCTGTAAAGCCTGCATATGCCACCTTGGTCGTAACCTGTATTTCAGGCTTGCCTTCAATTTTTTCATGAAGTTCGGTAACAGCTTTATAGAGCAGGAATAAACCACCAAAGAGCAGAATCAAATCCCGTCCGGAGAAGGTCCAGTTAAATAATTGAATAAGCGGTTGAGTCAAGGTGACTAACCAAGAGATCGCGAACAACAGACCTAAACGCATCAGCAAGGCTAAGGATAGACCGATCACACGGGCCTTATCACGCTGTTCAGGGGGAAGTTTCTCAGCCAGAATGGCAATAAAGACTAGGTTATCAATACCTAAAACGATTTCGAGAATAATAAGAGTAATTAAACCAACCCAAATTCCGGGATCTAATAAAAATTCCATTAGAACACCATCCCATTTGAGTATGTAAGCAACGAATATGGAAGATCAACGCACGGCGAGGGATCCATTTAATTTAACCTTTTCGACTTAAGATGTATCTATTATGCATAAACTTATGATTTTTGAACAATAAAATTTATGAAAAACTGTTGCACCGCTTTGCCTCTCCTCATTCTAAAATCTTTTAATTTTCAAATCATTGGCCTGAATCTGTTATGTTCTACATAACTCATTACAAATTAAAGAAAATTTAGGCTTCTTTTTAACCCTAAGCGCATTAAATCTAACTGATAGAAGCCTGAGATATAAATTACTGTTTCTCTTAATATTCATATCTAATCATGCATCATAAAATATTGAATCATCCACTATCCGACTAAGTCCATTAAATCCACTTATCTAAAGACATATTTTAAATATGGATTTTTTTATTAAAATAGTTCATACACGTTATAAATAGTTAGTCGTGGGATCAGAAAGATGCATAAGTTTCTCATCCAAAACGGTTTTATTCGATGGGTAACCAACTTAAATGTACTTGCTCTAGCTTTCGATCAGATTTGAGAAATCCGAATCTGCATCGTGCTACAGATTAAAAAATGTATCAGAGCATTCATTTAAACAGCATCGATTTTGAATTGTATTTCCGCATACTCACCAAAAGTAAGATATGCGCAGGTCGGCCATTTATCCATATGGTTTGCCAACCCAGCTCTTATTTAGACTCTAAACCTAATCTGGAGCCTTAAGATTTGCATGTCATATCAATGCCATTCATCTGGATAAAGACAGTTACAATTTGCCCCGATTGAGCTACAACATGTAAATCGCCTGATTTTTTGATGTTAAGAAGATCTAACAAATGCAATCTCGTTAACATTTTAAAAATAAAGGTTGAAACATGTATAAACTTTTACATAAAATGTCAGTGCCCTAGAAAAATAAATAAAAGGAACATTTCATGACTAAAAAATATGCAAAATTTTTACCTTGTGCAGAAGACTTTAATTTAGAAAACTTTCCATACTACTGGGTGACTCAAGTTCATGCCCAATATGTCCTAAATGTAGATCATGCACTTAAAAAGTATGGTGTCGATAATTCACGTCGCCGTATCTTGCTTGCTCTTAAAGCCAAACCACATGCCAGCGTTTCTGACCTGTCAGAAATGGTCGTATCTAAAATGTCGACAACTACCAAGATCGTTTATCGCTTAAAAGATGAAGGTCTGGTTGAAACCTATTCCTGTGAAGACGATGCTCGTATTACCCGTGTCGTACTGACTGAAAAAGGAATGGAAATGACACATAAAATTAATGACCTGACCAATGTTGTACTGGAACAGTCATTTGAAGGGCTAACCCCATTACAAATTGAAAAAACTATGGAAAGCTTACGCCATATCTTTAAAAATTTGGCTCGTTAAGTATTTTTTCAATTTTGAATTTAGCTGGCGAGATCAATAACACCTTTTATAATAATTAACGATCCGCCATTGCTTTCTAGGTTTTAGGAATCAAAAAAGTTCAGCTGTGAACTGGCTTTTTTGATTCTTTCTTTTGGTACATGTGAACATTCGAACTCCTCTACTGGAAATCCCTGCACAAAGCTGCGAATATCCGGTTGCGTGAGATTCAGCCATTCATGTAAACGTTCATGCGGAATCACAATGACTGAACGTTTAATATTTCCTGGCTCATGAAACTCTTTCATCATGGGATGGTCTATTGCATCCATCGTAATCATACTGGCTGAACGTACGATTTCATCCTGCACCCGTGCAATTTCATACAGTGCCGCAATAAAGGTCGCTTTTCCATCTTTACGTCTGACGCCCCAGCGCTGTGGTTTATTATCAAAATACTTTGATTCATAAAATTCCGAGACGGGAATCACCCCAAACTTGCATTTGGCTGTCGCCTCCGCAAAGGTTGGTTTTTGCAGCAAAGTTTCATTTCTGGCATTGTAGGTTTTTGTCCCAATCGTTTTATCCTCTGCCCATTTGGGAATGAAGCCAAAATTAACCGAACGCCATTCCAGACCTTGATCAGATTGAAATAACAAGGGTGTAGCATAATTCGGATAGACTTCTTCCGGATATTCAAAGGGAATTTCCGGTAAGCCCAGATCATGTATTTGCTGTGAAGTTAAAGGCTTAAAGTTGGCACACATGCTTAATCAGACAGATCACTTGATGTTCTGATTATAGCTTGATGCCAAGCTTAAACCTGTATGGATTATGAACAAGTTTCTATCATGTAATATTATTCACTGGGTACAGTCAGCCAGTGAGTACGGGTGAATTCCTCAAAAATCCAGCGTCCATTAAAACGCCCAAGTCCAGAGTTTTTCTCTCCACCAAACGGTGCATTGGCCTGATCTGCCACACTAATACCATTGATATGGGTCATACCGATATCAAGCTGTTCTGTAAAATGAACACCATGTTCAATATTCGAGGTACAAACCGCACTGGATAAGCCAAAACGGGTATCATTGGCCAGCTTTAAGGCATGTGCTTCATCACGAGCTTTCAATACCGGTAGAATCGGCCCAAAACTTTCTTCCTGAGCCAGTGGAGATTCAGGTGCTACCCCAGTAAAGATATGTGGATAGACCAGATTACCTTCTATACCCCCTTCATATACCAGCTCTGCACCCTGCTCTTTTGCACTTTGAATAATCTGCTGATGTTTTTCGACCTGACTCTGATTAATGATCGGACCAATGATGGTCTCTTCCAGATTTGGATCACCTACAGCAACAGTTTTTACCCGTTCTAAAAGCTTTTCCACATAGGCATCATGGATGGACGCATCGACAATGACGCGATTAGTGCTCATACAGATTTGCCCCTGATGCATAAAGCGCCCCATGATTGTCAGTTCTACTGCCAGATCAAGATCAGCATCATCCAGAATCACCAGTGGCGCATTTCCGCCCAGTTCCAGCGCCAGACGTTTAATTCGAGGGCTGGCTAAGGCTTTGCTTCCTACATTCTGTCCGACTTCAGTAGAGCCCGTGAATGAGATCATTTTTGGAATCTGATGTTCGACAAAATAATCACCGATTTCACTGCCTGCACCGCATACCACATTGAGCACACCTGCGGGTAAACCAGCTTCTTCAAACAATTTGCCTAATAACGTTCCACCTGTCACTGGTGTATCACTTGCTGGCTTGAGTACCACACTATTTCCACAGGCAATCGCTGTTGCTACCGAACGCATGGATAAATGAAATGGAAAATTCCATGGGCTAATGACGCCAATCACACCCAAGGGTTTACGCAGTACCAGACTTTTACGTTGTGGATCTTTGCTCTCCAACTGTTCAGTCTTGATCTGTTCTGGAAATTTTTGACTTTCCTGAATAATAGATAAAGCAGCGCCAACTTCCAGACCAGCTTTAAAACGGGTACTTCCAGACTCAAGAATTAACCAGTCAATAATTTCATCCTGGCGTGCCTGAATCACCTGTTGTAGTTTTTGCAGGATTTGCTGTCTTAATTCAACTGATTTAATAGCACCCTGCTGAAAGGCTTTATCAGCTGCAGCATAAGCCGCATCCACATCTGCTGTACTGGCAGACTGCAAAGTAAAGATCGTATCCTGGGTGTAGGGATTCAGATTCTGAATCATTTTCTGGGAACGGCCGGGTTGCCACTGACCCGCAATAAACTGCTGATCCAAATGTTGATATGCCATGCTGTTCTTCCCTGCAATTTATTGATTTGCTTTTACTTTAGCAGAGCCATTTCAGGATGGAAGTGACAGCGACGAATTGTTACGCTTTTATCTTGAGCTTTCTAAGTGAATGAAACTTACTGATCCATGAATCTCATTCTTTGCTGTCTAAATCTTCCAGTACGTCAGCCCAAATACGATTCTTAGAAATTAAAAATTGTGAATTAAATCAAGTCTTAAATATCATGATTCAAAGCTCTACAACTACCCAGCATGAGGAGCTGTAAACGCTCATAGGAATAGCGACTGGCAGATATAAAGCTAATGTTCAACAGATAATTATTATTAAAGCTTTCTCCTTTAAACTTACCCTGTTTTAGGTATTCAGTCAGTTAATTTACATTCCAAAAATACATTTTTAACCTTAGAGATTATTTTAGAGCAATAAAAAAAGCCTCCGAAGAGGCTTTTTTTAAGTTACAGGATTAGTCACCTGTATAACCTTTAAGTTTTAAACGCGCTGCGTGTAGAAGCGGCTCTGTATAACCTGATGGCTGTTCACCACCTTTGAAGATCAGATCAGAAGCAGCCTGGAATGCAATGCTGTTGTTAAAATCAGCAGCCATTGGCTTGTACAGTGGATCATTCGCATTTTGCTCATCCACAATTTTCGCCATGCGTTGCATTACTTCTTCAACCTGTTCACGCGTTACGATCCCGTGACGTAACCAGTTTGCAACGTGCTGAGAAGAAATACGTAAAGTCGCACGGTCTTCCATTAAGCCCACATCATTGATGTCTGGAACTTTAGAACAACCTACACCCAGATCAACCCAACGAACGACATAACCCAAGATACCTTGACAGTTATTTTCCAGTTCTTTCAGTTTCTCTTCTTCAGACCAATTGGTATCAGTTGCAAGAGGTGGAGTTAACAAATCATCTAAAGGCAACGCTTCAGTTGCAAGCAATTCTTGCTGACGGTTCGCTACATTGATTTGATGGTAGTGAATCGCGTGAATTACTGCACCTGTTGGAGATGGAACCCATGCACAGCTCGCGCCTGCTTCAGGGTGCTCAGTCTTAGTCTTGTACATGTCTAAAAGCATGTCTGGTTTTGGCCACATGCCTTTACCAATCTGTGCTTTACCACGTAGACCCGTTTGCAGACCTACCATCACGTTGCGGTTTTCGTAAGCTGGGAACCATTTTTGCCCTTTGATTTCGCCTTTACGAACGAATGGACCTGCTTCCATGAAGGTATGGATTTCATCACCTGTACGATCCATGAAACCGGTATTAATAAAGATAGTACGGTCTTTCGCCTGAGCAATACAGTTTTTCAGGTTAACCGAAGTACGACGCTCTTCATCCATGATACCGATTTTCAGGGTTTTCGCAGGTAAGCCAAGCGCCTGTTCAGCACGTTCGAACAATTCTACCGCAAATGCGACTTCTTCTGGACCGTGCATTTTTGGCTTAACGATGTACATAGAACCGGTACGTGAGTTCTTGATCGTGTTATCACCACGGATATCAGCCACAGAAAGCAATGGAGTGACTAATGCATCCATGATGCCTTCATAAATTTCTTCGCCATCTACAAGGATCGCCGGGTTTGTCATCAAGTGACCAACGTTACGAAGCAGCATCAATGAACGACCATGAACCTTGGTCTCACCGCCTTCAACATTTTTGAAGGTGCGGTCAGCATTTAGTTTACGGGTAATGGTCTTGCCATTTTTCTCGATAGACTCTTCAAGCGTACCTTTCATCAAGCCTAACCAGTTACGGTAGCCTTCTACTTTTTCTTCAGCATCAACTGCTGCAACAGAGTCTTCCAAGTCCTGAATCGTCGTTACAGCTGCTTCAAGCACAACGTCTTTTACGCCTGCTGCATCTGTTTGGCCAATTGGGCTGTTTGCATCAATCTGGATGATTGCATGCAGGCCGTTATTTTTCAGTACGATTTCAGTCGGTGCAGAAGCTTCGCCATTGTAACCAACGAATTTAGAGCTATCCGCAACAGTTGTGGTAGAACCGTCTTTCAACGTTACAACCAGTGCATTACCTTCAACTGCATATTTGGTTGCATCAGCATGTGAACCTTGTGCCAGCGGGAATGTTTCATTTAAGAAGTTTTTCGCGAATACGATAACTTTCTCACCACGTTTCGGGTTATAGCCTTTACCTTTTTCAGCACCATCTTCTTCAGAGATCACGTCGAAGCCGTATAAAGCGTCGTATAAAGAACCCCAGCGTGCATTCGCTGCGTTCAGGCAGTAACGTGCATTACGTACTGGAACTACCAGCTGTGGGCCAGCCAATAGTGCAATCTCTTCGTCTACATTTTCAGTGCTGATCTGGAAATCTTCTACTTCTGGTAATAAGTAGCCAATTTCAGTCAAGAAAGCTTTGTAAGCTTGTAATTCAAATGTGTTATTGCGATGCCATTCATCAATTTTAGCTTGAATATCATCACGCTTAGCCAAAAGTGCTTTGTTTTTAGGGCTAAGATCAACAACGACTTGTTCAAAGTTCTTCCAGTATGTTTCGCTGTCCAAACCAGAACCTGGTAGTGCTTCATTTTCGATAAAATCGTAAAGTTCTTTAGCAATCGCTAACTTGCCTTTTTGAATACGTGCAGTCATTGTCTTTCCTGATATTGCTACTTTTTATACAAGAGATTCTAGTATACCGATTAAAATCTAGCTGAATAGTACTATCACACCGCAAAATAATGAGCATTTTTCTAATAAGAATACCCTCATATCCTTATTAAATGATGTCTCACACGATACAATATCATCCTGCTAAATACCCTCATGACAGTGTATAAAGTTTTTGAAATGTAGAAATTAGACTTAAGTTCAGATTTTTGAATAAAAGTTGTCCGTTCTTTTTATACAAGGTCATATTTAGATCAAGATTAAGCCATGTTTGGCTGAGCTTGTCGATCTTTGACGCAATGGAATGCATAAAAAAGCGCCGGTCATGACCAGCGCTTGTTGTATTTATTCAGGCTCACTTGAAGCTATTTTCTCGATCTGGCGATGTTCTGAATGCAGATATTCATCTGATTGCATCTCTAGCAAACGTGAACGGGTCCGTTCAATTTCGAAAGCCAGTCGCTCACCTTTATAAAGATCAACGATATTATCTTCTGAGGTCAATAGTAATTTGACTCCACGGTCATAAAATTCATCGACCAGATAAATGAAACGGCGTGTGGCATCATTCAGGAAATCGGTTAAATGCGGCACATTGCTGACTAATACCGTATTGTAAATATTCGCAATTTCAATGAAGTCAGCTGGACTACGCGGTTTTAGACATAGTTCAGAGAACTCACACCACAAGACATCTTCAGTATGGGCCACAGTTTCCACAATGCGGTTATTGATGATGATTGGCTCTTGAGAAGAGGTTTGGGTTTGAGTCAGTGCGGTATAGCGATGTGCCAACCAATTTTTATTATCATGCGTTAGTGGATATTTGAATAATTGCGCCTGCTTTAAGACACGTAAACGGTAATCCACACCGGCATCTACATTCAGAATGACACAGTTTTTCTTGACCATTTCAATGGTTGGCAGAAAACGATCACGGTGAATCCCGTTTTTATATAAACCATCCGGTGCAATGTTCGAAGTCGCCACCAGCGTAATGCCACGTTCAAACAGCTTCTGGAACAGATCACTCAGGATCATGGCATCGGTGACGTTGGATACAAAGAATTCATCAAAACAGATCACCACGGCATCTTTATAAATCTGATCCGCTACCAGATCCAGCGGATTGCGCTGACCCGAAAGCTTATTTAATTCACGATGCACATGCTGCATAAAGTGGTGAAAGTGCATACGGGTTTTACGGCGAAATGGAATCGACTCATAAAACTGATCCATGAGCCAAGTCTTGCCACGACCTACTCCGCCCCACATATATACACCCTTCGGTGAAGTCTGACGGCGGAAGCGGCGAAAGGCCTTCTTAGAAGCTTTAAAGCGCTGAATTAATTCCAGCCAGGTACGATTCAGCTCATGTACTGCCATTGCCTGTGCATCATCAGGCATAAACTGTCCTGAAGACAAAGCTTGTGCATAACGTTCTGCAGGAGAGATCGGACTAAAAGCGGTGCTGTGCTGTGAATTAAAATCGGACATAGGTTTCGTACTATTCAGGATCTGTTTAATTATAGCGGAGTTTAAAACGCACACTATAACACTTTGGCATTAACTAACTTAGGCTATTTTATATATTGCCGAGGACTTTGCCCAAACCAACGCTTAAAGGCATGGTTAAAAGCAGCCGGTTCGGAATAACCCAATAACTCTGCAACCATTTCAATCGAATACTGTTTATATTCAATGAGTCGCAAAGCTTTATCTTTAATAATCTCTTCGCGAATCTGTTTATAACTGGTATCGAACTGCTGTAATTGATGGCGTAAAGTACGTTCTGGAATATTCAGAGCCTGAGCCGTTTCAGCCATACTCGGCATCAAACCGGTTTGCAGCTCCAGATAATCCTGTACTCGCTGTACTACAGTCGGGACATCCGCATCTTCCGCCAGACGTTGCAGTTCAGCCAGACACTTTGCTTCATAGACCGCAAAAGTCTCCACATCTGCTGAAGGAATCCGGATATCCAAAATGGCCTCATCAAACCAGAATGCAGCTCTTGCAGCACCAAACTGTACCTGTGTTCCATAATAATCATGGTAGATTTTCTGGGTAGCAGGTTGTTCCGGTGCGGCGAAAGGCAGTTCAATCTGCAGGTCAGGCTTGGACAAGCCCATCATCTTGTAAATATCGCGAATGAACTTGAATGTACCTGAAATCTCAGCTTGCGCGACCAGCATTCCCAGATGATCTTCTGTTTTCTTGGGATAATAGCAAAGCGCACTGCGGTACTCACTTTGCTCCAGTCCCAACTGACCGGTAAGATGCGTCAATTGCTGAAAACGAATCACCTGATGCATCGCATCACGTACAGTTGGGCTGGTCACCAACAACATCAGCAAAGGCCCATAACCTGCCAATGCATAATGCTGGCCGATCAATAAACCCTGTTCTGGCTGGATATCCTGACCCACCACCTTGAGCACATCATATTCCACGCTTGGGTGAATAATTGAAGTCGGATCAAGCGCATCAACACGCAAGCCGATATTTTGCAGTTTTTGATCGACCTCTATGCCAGCCTTGCGCATGCCCTGGATCAGATACATCAGACTGAGAACAGAACGTTTCATAACCATACAAATACAATGTGATAGCTCTAGTTGTACTATAAAAATAAGCAGTCGGCTATTGCCGTTTAGATCAATTTTATATCTAATAGCCAGTTAATAAATCAAGATAATTATCCATTATTAAAATAAGCAAGGAATGCGAAGATGCTGGACAATACAAGCCTTAACCATAATCATCCTTATACCAAAGTGGCCATTATCGGTGCCGGTTTTGGCGGGATAGCGATGGCAATACGTTTGCAGCAGCAAGGCATCCATGATTTTATTATTTTAGAAAAAGATAGCGATTTTGGTGGAACCTGGCGCGATAATCAGTATCCGGGAGCGGCCTGTGATGTGCAATCACATATGTATTCCCTTTCCTTTGCACCCAAAACTGACTGGTTAAAACGCTATGCCGAAGCACCGGAAATTTTTAGCTATATTCAAGATTTAGTCAGTGATTATAATCTTCGGGCTTTTGCTCGGCTGAATACCGAAGTACGCGGTGTTCATTACCAGCAAGACCGATGCTTATGGCAGATCCATCTGCAGGATCAAAGCATTCTGGAAGCCCAGTTTGTAGTATTTGCCTCTGGCCCTTTACATGTTCCTCAAATTCCCCATATTACGGGCATTGAAAAATTTAAGGGTAAAATCTTTCACTCTTCTCACTGGGATCATCATTATGATCTCAAGGGGAAAAATGTCGCATCGATTGGGACAGGTGGCAGTGCAATTCAATATATCCCTGAAATTGCACCCGAATGCAAACAGCTCTATGTCTTGCAACGCACTGCGGCTTGGGTCATTCCACGGGATGAACGCCTATATCATAACTTGGAAAAAAAGCTGTTTTCCAAATATGAATGGTTCCGCAAGTTACACCGGATTCGTCTGTACTGGTCCAATGAATCGCGTGTGGTGCCTATCGTAAAACCAACTGTCATGAAATATGCTCAGAAACTGGCTGAAGCTTATATTCGCTATCAGGTCAAGGACAAGGAAACTGCCAAGAAGTTAACTCCAGACTACATCATGGGCTGTAAACGGATTCTGGTGTCTAATCAATATTTCCCTACCTTTAACCGTAAGAATGTGGAACTGGTTACTGAAGGCATTTGTGAAGTGACCGAAAACAGTATTATTACAGCAGATGGTAAAGAACGTCCGATTGACTGCCTGATCTACGGTACCGGATTTATTACTGATCCAAGAATTTATCTGAAAAATTTTGACTGCACTGGCCTGAATGGCATTCACTTAAATGATGTCTGGAAAGATGGTGCCGAAAGCTATTATGGGATCTGTGTTAAAGGTTTTCCGAACCTGTTCCAGTTATTAGGACCGAATACTGTGCTGGCACATAACTCAGTGCTTTTTATGATTGAAGCCCAAGTAAGTTATATCCTGCAAATGATCGCCCTAGTGGATCAATCACATAGTGATGCGATTGTGGTTAAAGATCAGGTACAGGAAAAATTCAACCAGGATGTCCAACATATGCTAGACAATACGGTCTGGCAATCTGGCTGTGTCAGCTGGTATCAGCAGGAAGGCGGGAAAAATTTTGCCTTGTGGCCCACTTATACCTGGAAATACTGGCTCAAAACCAAAACCCTTAATGCAGCAGATTATTATTTTTTAAGTAAAGCCAGTTAAAAGCCCTTCACATTCATAGTGCTAGCGATGGCATAATAAAGACTGATTTATCATACTTTTTTATTATGCAATCGCTTTGGTTAATATCCCAGCTTCTGGTCTGTTTAGTGCTTGGTTTTGTTTTTGCGAAACAGCTTCCTGCTCCCCTCACAAAAATCTGTTTTAAGGTTCTTCCATATTTTAGTTATATCTTGCTGATTGCCATCGCTTTTGAGTTTTCTGAGCTTCTGACGGAATTACCTCACCCTGCCCAGATTCTAAATACCTCTATTACAATTGCTTTTCTCACCTCTATTGGGGCATTTGGCTGTTGTTATCTGCTATTTAAATGGGCAGATTTCGAACCTTCTTCTGGACGAGTATCCACTGAGCTAGTGATTAAATCACTGATCAATATCAGTTATGCATTCTTTGCCTTAGCTGCTGGATACTTGCTGCATTATAGTTCCACTCAAATGGGTCTTTCTGTTCAGATCAGCACTTGGCATTTATTACTGGTCTTTATGTTTCTAATTGGACTGGATCTTGCCTACTCACCACTTGACCGCTCATGGTTAAACTGGAAAATCTTGCTAGTTCCGGCGGGTTGTATTGCTGGTTCATGCGTGGCTGCAATTGCCTATTCTTTCTGGAATCCGGATATTCATTTAAAAGACCTGATTATGCTGTCACAAGGTTATGGTTTTTATTCAATGTCGGGTGTTGTCGTTACAGAACTGAGAAATGCGGAACTGGGCAGTATTGCCCTGATGAATGACCTGTTTCGGGAAATTTTTGCGATTTTACTGATGTATTGTGCCGGTTGGCGTTACCCAAGATCAGCAATTTCTGCTGCAGGTGCGACTGCGATGGATGTGACTTTACCTATGGTCAAACAGGCCTGTGGCAATGATTTTATTCCACATGCCATGGTGAGTGGTTTTATTTTATCCGTATTGGCGCCAGTAGCGGTAAGTGTGTTGGCGGTGATTTAAAAACCCCTCCCGACCTCCCTTTAAAAAAGGGAGGAGAAGTCCCCCTTTCATAAAGGGGGATTTAGGGGGGATTCAATTAGAAATAAAAATAAACTGCGGAATATTAAAAATTCAAATCAACCCTACTCAATGAATCCCCTACCGTCTCCATCATCTCTGAAGCCAATTCTACAATATCTATGCTATCAAGGCCTGACATCCAGTCCCATGAACCCGACTGTGCCTGTTGTTTATATTTTTCCTGCTGTTCGAACTGATCTGCTATTTTTTCCATCTCCAGCCTTTGTTCTAGCATCTTTTGTTCTGGTGTCTTTATTATTCTCATTTGAAATTCCTTTTTATTTTTATACAGCTTTTCTCAATGTATAAAAAAAGCCTTTCATATGAAAGGCTTTTCATCAGGTAACCGGAATTACAATGTTGCCAAAATATCTTTTAGAGTCTGACGAGGATTTTCCGACTTGGTAATTGGTCGTCCAATCACCAGATGTGTTGATCCATCCAGCATTGCCTGTTTTGGTGTCACAATACGTTTTTGATCGTCTGCATTTGAACCTTCAGGACGAATCCCAGGAGTGACCAGTGCAAAGTCTTTTCCAATAGTTTCACGCAGCATTTTCGCTTCTTGTGCGGAACAGACCACCCCATCCAAGCCACTATCTTTGGTGAGTTGAGCCAGACGTTTTACATGTTCATTAGGCTCAATATCCAAGCCAATATCTTTCAAGTCTTCACGCCCCATTGAAGTCAACACAGTTACCGCAATGAGTTGAGTCTTATAGTTACCTGCTTTTAAACGCTCAACACAGGTCTCCATCATTTTACGACCACCTGAAGCGTGGACATTGACCATCCACACGCCCAAGTCTGCCGCAGCACATACCGCTTGTGCAGTGGTATTCGGAATATCATGGAACTTCAGATCTAAAAACACGTCAAAACCTTTGTCTTGAAGTGCTTTTACAATGATAGGACCTTCATGAGTAAATAACTCTTTGCCCACCTTTACTCGACATAAGGCAGGATCGAGCTGCTCTGCAATCGTTAAGGCATCAAATTGACTTTTAGCATCCAGTGCAACGATGATACTCATGAGAAGACCCTTCAAATTGACAAAATTAAACCATTATACGGACTAGCCCTATAACAACCAAGAATATTTTCGCAAAAATGATTTTTTGATTCAAATTAAGTCATTTATTTATATAATTTTTATATATTTCTTCTAAATATAATTTAGCAATAAAAAACGCCTTAGAAGCTAAGCTAAAAGGCGTTTAAACAGGCGAAGTAAAAAAATCAGTAGATTACTTCGACTTCTCATTTTTGTCTAAAGCGGTGCCGATGGCCTGTCATTAGAATTAATATCTAATACTGTTTTCTCATGTCGTGTATGAGCTGCCGCTTCTGCTGCCATCATCTTGGCAGTATTCAACTGTTCCTTACGTAGATGTTCAATATCTTTACGTAGTCGTTTAATTTCCCAATTACTCTGAAAAACGCGGAAAACCTGCACACCGAGTAACAAGCCAACCACTATTCCTAAGGAAAGAGTCAAAAGGAGTAATAACCCTAAGCGCATTGCAGGAACTTGAGTAAATAACAAGTCCACTGAGACCTCAGTCCCGTTTTGCAACACCAAAGCTAATGAATAGCCAAAGACGAGCAATAAAAGAATGACCAGAACGTAACGCATGAACACCCCGTAAATATCTTGTTTATTTGTTTGCAGATTCGTTTACTGCATCACGAAGTGCTTTACCTGGCTTAAAGTGTGGAACAGCTTTTGCTGCAACTTCAACAGATTTACCTGTTTTAGGATTACGACCCACGCGAGGCTCACGATGATGCAATGCAAAGCTGCCAAACCCGCGAATCTCAATACGGTTATCAGATGATAAAGCTTCAATCATTTGATCAATCATAATTTTAACTGCTTCTTCCACTAAAGGTTCAGCCAAATGCGGATTCTTTAGCGCGATGCGCTCTATTAAGTCAGACTTATTAAGTGCTTCAGTAGTCATCTGCGACCTCTTTAATTATCAAGCTACTCGGGATCTATTTTCCGATAATAACCTGTTTAAATACAAAACGGTAGCGCAATAATTAAATACTACGCTACCGTTTACAGTATTTGTGTAAAAAGTATTACTTAACTTACATTAACAATACAATTCACCATCTACTCTTAGTGATTCATTTGCGCTTTGATCAAGTCACCAATAGTTTTAGGACCATTGTCTTGACCAGCAGCAGCTGTTTTCAGGTTAGCAACAGCTTCTTTCTCTTCAGCTTCGTCTTTCGCTTTGATAGACAAGTTGATAGAGCGAGATTTACGATCTACATTGATGATCTTAGCTTCAACTTCTTGACCAACTTCTAGGAATTTAGTCGCATCTTCAACGCGGTCGCGGTTGATTTCAGATGCTTTAAGAGTTGCTTCAACTTCATCAGCTAACTTAACAGTAGCGCCTTTAGCGTCAACTACAGTTACAGTACCTTTAACAAGTGCACCGCGTTCGTTAGCAGCTAAGAAATCGTTGAACGGATCGCTGTTCAATTGTTTGATACCAAGGCTGATACGGTTGCCTTCAGCATCTACAGACAGGATAACTGCTTCAACAGTGTCACCTTTCTTGTAACGACGGATCGCTTCTTCGCCTTGTTCGTTCCAAGAGATGTCAGACAAGTGAACTAGACCATCGATACCGCCTGGTAGACCGATGAAGATACCGAAGTCAGTGATTGACTTGATAGTACCTGAAACTTTTTCACCTTTGTCGTGGTTCTTAGCAAACTCTTCCCATGGGTTAGCACGAGTTTGTTTAATACCAAGAGAAATACGACGACGCTCTTCGTCTACTTCAAGAACCATAACATCAACTTCGTCACCGATCTGAACTACTTTAGATGGGTGGATGTTTTTGTTAGTATGGTCCATTTCTGAAACGTGTACTAAGCCTTCAACGCCTTCAGCGATTTCTGCGAAACAGCCGTAGTCAGTCAGGTTAGTTACGCGAGCTTTAACGATAGAACCTTTAGGGTAACGGCTCATAATCGCTAACCATGGATCTTCGCCTAATTGTTTAAGGCCTAAAGATACGCGGTTACGTTCGCGGTCGAATTTAAGTACTTTAACAGTAACTTCTTGACCCACTTCAACAACTTCTGATGGGTGCTTGATACGTTTCCAAGCCATATCAGTGATGTGAAGAAGACCGTCGATACCGCCAAGGTCAACGAATGCACCGTAGTCAGTAAGGTTTTTAATAGTACCAGTAACTGTTTGACCTTCTTCAAGCTGAGCAAGAAGCGCTTCACGGTCAGCTGAAGATTCAGCTTCCATAACAGCACGACGTGAAACAACAACGTTGTTACGTTTAGCGTCAAGTTTGATTACTTTGAATTCTAACTCTTTACCTTCCAAGTGAGTAGTATCACGGATAGGACGAGTATCAACTAAAGAACCTGGAAGGAACGCACGAACTGGACCGATGTCAACAGTGAAACCGCCTTTAACTTTACCAGAGATAACACCAGTAACGATTTCGCCGTCTTCAAAGATTTTTTCAAGTTTAGTCCAAGTCTCAGCGCGTTTAGCTTTTTCGCGAGAAAGAACTGTTTGACCCATACCGTTGTCAAGTGCTTCAACAACTACGTCTACAGTGTCGCCAACTTGAACTTCAAGTTCGCGCTGTTCATTTAAGAACTCAGCACGGTCAACAACGCCTTCAGATTTAAGGCCAGTGTCAACAGTTACCCAATCAGAGTCGATGCTTACTACAACGCCTTGGATGACTGCACCCTTTTCAACGTTGAGGTTTAATTCGCTTTCTTCAAAGAGGGCTGCAAAAGATTCGGTCATGATATATCCGATAAAGTCAGCGGTCTTGGATCAGACAAGGCCGGTTTAATTAAGCATCTACATAGTCCATATAAAACTGATCAAGCTATGCGTCTGCTGAAATAATAGGGTTATTGAGCTAATTGCTGATCCACATATGTGGTCATCAGCTTGAATACTTCATCGATATTCAGATCTGAACTGTCGATGATGTACGCATCAGCAGCAGGTTTGAGCGGAGCAACAGTGCGTTCCATATCTCGTTTATCCCGTGCTTCGATATTAGCTAAAATGTCGTTTATTTTAACATCCAGCCCCATACCCTGCAACTGCTTTACACGTCTTTGCGCGCGGGATTCAGCCGAAGCTGTCAAATAAATCTTGGCTTGTGCCTCTGGGAAGATACTGGTCGCCATATCGCGGCCATCTGCCACCAGACCAGGAGCTTGAGCAAAAGCATGTTGACGGGCCACCAGAGCAGTTCTAAGTTCAGGAATTGCAGCAACTTTTGAAGCATACTCACCCACCCGTTCGGTACGGATAGTTTGGGAGACATCTTCACCATTCAGCCATACCTGAACACCTGATTCAGTGCTGACAAATTGGATATCCAAATTTGTTGCAATTTGTACGCATTCAGCCAGTTTAGTATCCAGTTCATCGAGTAAATTATGGTGATGCAATGACAGTCCTAATAAACGATACAAAGCCCCTGAATCCAGTAAATGAAACTGGTAATGCGCTGCCAGTTTTGCAGCCAGTGTGCCTTTGCCAGATCCGCTTGGACCATCAATGGTAATAATTTGAACTGTCATTACTTTCCCGTTATTTATACAGATTTTGCAAGTTTTGCGAGGCCTAGTTTAATCCCTGTCTTAAGCTGTGCAAGAATTAATTTACTGACAAATGGAAGACGCGCCTGCAATTCTATCGTATAAGTCACCAGACTTTTGTTATCGTCCAATGCTTCAAACTCAATAATACCCAAATGATGTTTAATCAAAGGATTCTTTACGATCTTGTATTCAATACGGGAGTTCGGCTCTAGCAAGGTAATTTGCTCTTTTAGCGGCTTGACTGGACCTAAACCCATGCTACGCACAGAACCCACACCATCTGGGCGCTCAGGGTCTGCCGAATCCTTAATCCGTTCCACCTGCATTGGTGCAAAAGCCACGTTATAAGCATCGTGTTTAGACAGCAATTCAAAAACCTTATCAATCGCTGCTGGGAATTCTTTTTTTACCTGAATCGCATTTTTCATTTTTCTTTTTCCTGAAAATAAATGATTTTAAAGTGAGCAAAGTTTAACGAATTAGATTCGATTTATTTATGAGCATTCAGTAATTTTTCTTGCAATTTCAGCTGGCGTTTTTGTTCACGACGCAACTTGAAAAATGCACTCAACTGCTCAGCACACTGCTGCTGCATACAGCCCGAGTCAAATAGAAATACATGATTATAGTAGCCAGTCTCAAAAAGCTTGCGTGCACTCACCAAAGAACCTGCTTTGGGCTCATTTGTACCAAAAACGACCCGTGAAATACGCGAATGCACCAATGCACCTACACACATGGTGCACGGTTCCAGAGTTACATAGAGGACAGCATCTTCAGGCAGGCGGTAGTTTTTCAGGTTCTGACAAGCTTCACGTAATGCTACGATTTCAGCATGGGCAGTCGGATCATTTAAAGAAATAGGCGCATTGTAGCCACGGCCAATGACCTGATTTTGACTGACAATCACCGCACCTACAGGAATTTCACCCTGCTCAGCAGCAAGTGCAGCCTGCTCATAAGCAAGCCGCATCCAGTATTCATCGGTAAATTGTGTTTCGGACATTCAGACTTAAATCACATCATAGTGCTTGAGTAGCTCATTCCAGCTTTCAATGGTGGTTACCGGTGGATTCTGAGACAGAATGCCTTTCAGGCTTAAATCACTACCCTTTTGCCATTCTGGAGACAGATCTTTATCAACCAGTCGTGCACGTACACCTTCAACAAAATCAGGATGACGGATTTTCCAATTTGAAATCTGGGTTTCCAGTTCAAAAATTTCATTCCATGAATGAACCTGTTTACCCCATTGCCATAATAACCAGCTTAGAGCAGCGGTTGCAGGTGAACCTTTTTGCAGGTTTTCGCTGGCCTGACGCAACCAGTCACTGCGCGCATCACTTAAACCAATAATCGATTCATAATCGTGCTCGAAGTTTACGCCACGACATACACTGTGGATTACATCCAGTGAGTTTTGCAAAGGACCCGGGCCTACCGGACGGTGCATGCTGTTCAAGGTGTCATCAATCGCACGGAAATCGCCAGCTGGATAATGTTCCCAGTCTATATTTACGACCTTATCTAATACTGAATCACGCTGTGCATCACAGATATGAGTCGCCCAGCCAATACCGTAAGCACCAGCAGCGGTCATGATTGAACCCGTTAAACCCGTAAACAGACCAATCGCTCCACGGTCTGCCAGGAAGCGGGTCGCACCCACATCTGGATATAAACCGATATTAATCTCAGGCATCGCCAGACGTGAATACGGCGTTACCAAACGGAATGGAGCCGCCATAAACAAGCCTAAACCACCACCCATGACATAACCTTCACCCCACACCAATACCGGCTTGGCATAGTTATGCAGCAATAGATCTAGCGCATATTCCTGTTCAAAAAACTTATTAGCGGTTGCCACTTCATCATTAATTACTAACTGACGCAGCTTACGTACATCGCCACCGGCACAAAATGCTTTCGGGGTAGTTGAATCCAGCCAGATCGCTTTTACGCTGTCATCTGCATGAAAGTCCTGAAAAACTTCCAGTAGTGCAGAAACCAGAGATTCATCTAAAGCGTGTAATGATTTTGGACGATTCAGGCGAACAATGCGCCAGCCATTATTGGCTTGTTCAACAATCAGGTCCGGATGGTAAGGTTTAGTTACAGGAGAATAAGTCATGCGTCCAGCTGCCAATCTATAGGCTCAATGCCATGTTGTTTGAGATAATTATTCGTTTTCGAAAAAACTTTACAACCAAAAAAACCACCCCGGTTTGCTGACAAAGGCGAAGGATGTGCTGCCTTTAAGACCAGGTGTTTATTTTGATCAATGCGCTGTCCTTTACGCTGTGCGTATGCGCCCCAAAGAATAAAAACGATATGTTCACGTTGTTCATTCAATACATCAATGACGTGATCTGTGAATTCTTCCCAGCCACGTTTCTGATGTGAAGTTGGCTGTGCTGCCTCTACAGTCAGTACAGCGTTGAGCAGAAGTACACCCTGTTCCGCCCAATGAGTTAAATCACCATGTTTAGGGATTTTTACGCCTAAATCATTATGTAACTCATGAAAAATATTACGTAAAGATGGAGGTAATGCAACCCCTTTTTGCACCGAGAAGCTTAAACCATGCGCCTGATTCGGGCCATGATAAGGGTCCTGACCAATGATGACCACTTTGACTCGGTCTAATGGCGTTGTATTCAAAGCATTAAAAATCAGGTGATTCGGTGGATAAATCACCTTGTCTGCTTTTTTTTCTTCAATTAAAAACGTTTTTAACGCATCCATTTTTGGACTCAATAAAAACTCACTGAGTCCATATTTCCAGCTGTCATCTAACTGAACTTTATTCAGTTTCGCAATTTGCTGTTCATTTAAAGACATGCTTCAATCCTAAATCTATGTCAGTCTGCGTTTATATTTGAATTTTTAAGGCTGGACTTGCAGTTCCACAGCCGGGTTATGAAATGGAAGACCCTGTTTCAGTTTCGCAAACATCTCTGGATCTGTCCACTCTGCCCGCACCTGCTCCGAGAATTCAATCTGTTCCAGGCTAAGTGGACCCATCTGTTCATTCTGGATATCTTCCAAGAAGCTTTGCGCATAGCCGGTATCAGTTTCATGAACAATCACAGAATAAACTTCAACATCCCCTTCACCATTCTGAGTAATGGTGGATGCCAATACCTGCTGAGCCAAGAAGAAGAAAATACGTGAAAACTGTTCTGCAGACGGTGAAACCGGCAAAGATACCCAGCGTGCACTAAAGTTTTTACATGCCTGAATATATTCAGGATCATCTTTTTGCCAGAAGCAGATCGCATGATCAAAAGAATCAAAGAAATCCTTAATCACCCCTTTGAGCAGACCAAAATCATATACCATCTGGCCATGATCCAACTTCGACGCTTTCAGCAATAACTCAACTTTATAACTATGACCATGGATCGAACGTTTACAGCGATCCGAGGTGCAGTTACGCACAATATGAGCATTTTCAAACTTAAATAACTTACGAATTAACATATGCCGTAATGTCGTCAAAAAATAGGTGAATTAATTTCAATTATAAAGCAAAAGTAAACCTATGAGGATTAATTTTGCAGTTCGTCATGATAGGGAAAAGGGATTGAAGCAAAAACAGATTAAATCCCAAGAAATGAGATTATTTAAAATTAGCGGAATTTTAAAAAGGCGCCATGCTTCGATAGGCAACATAAACTTTCTTGTCCTGCCGCACCAGATCACTACTAAACTGACGTTTACGTTCACTCAGCATCACTTCGATACGTGCTTTAAAGTGATTGGATTGCACTCCAAGCAGGTTATTAAACAGGTTATGTTTGGCTGCATCCACCTGAGCAAAGGGTTCTAGTGTCCAAAGATCAGCTACATTGGAAAAATATTCCAGATTTGCCTGACGGCGATCCAGCAATTGCTGCACGGCATTCACATCCAGCTTTTCATCCATGCTCGCCAAAAGAAATGCAGATGCGGTATTAATATTGACCGTAGTATCTGCTACAGGCGCAGTACTTAGATAAGGTGCGATTAATTTGTACTTGTTTTCTTCAAAGCCTCGTACCAGTTTCAGCTCTTCAACGCTATGAAATTTGGTATTCGGAGGCAGAGAACCATTCGGCAAGCCCTGATAATGATTAGATTCTGCACCCATTGGGCCACTTGGCATTTCATCTTCATCCTGCCAGTCGATCACGGCTTCACTCAACTGCTCTGGCAATCCAGCACGTTTTAATATCAGCTCGAACCAGGCTTTAGCATTTTCATTCACTGTGCCTTCTGCTGTAATCAGGCTATTTAAATTAAACTTACCTGACTCATCTTGCAGTATTCCCGAAACATAACCATCTTCAACCGGAAAAGCCGGCATTGGCTGCGCCCAGGTTTCATTTAAATGATCAACTTCTGCTGCATTCTCTGCGTCATCCACCAGCAATTCAGAAAAAAACGCTTCAGCACTTTTGGCATACATCAAAGACTGGTTTTGTCGCATTAAATAAGCGGTACTTTCAGCAGTTGCGGCCTGACGTTTAGCAATAGTCGCAGCCAAAATAGTTGCAAGCGCCACCATCACTAGAATGGTAATCAGAGCAATTCCCTTCTGCTGTTTGATCATCATTGCTTTGTTCATCTGCATTTTATTATTCTTTGTCAGGTTAACTTTTGGGTTTCAAGCAGGAAATCTGTATTCAATAAACTGAAAATCCACTCATAACTAACCCCATTAACCATTAAGTTGATTTTAATGCCTTTGGGCAGACGCTGTTTTTGCTCAACCTGATTTAAATCAAAAGATGAGTCTGGCCATTGGGTCATTTCATTCGGATTAAGCACTACGATCTGAAACTGTTCAACATCGGACAACAGCACACTGGATTCAGGTTGATCACGACCGGTCTGGTTTAAATTCCGGTATTTCAGGCGATATAGTTTTTGTTCATCTGCCCGGTACTGATATTCAACCCGTTCATCTGGAGAAATCCCCTCTTCCAGAGGATCGGTAACTCCAGTCTTACTAAAGTTAAAACGCCCGTTTTGCAAAACCAGTGCCGGCTGAATATCCCCATTAATATTGGCCGTTAAAGGCACCGCCTGTACCGTATCACGCAAAATCTGCTGATAAGTATCTTGCAACTGACTTAAGCGCTGTTCATGCACTGCATTACGGTCTTTGGTTTGCACAATATAATCAAATACTTTCCAGCCTAGAGCAGAGAGTACGGCGAAAATAGCAATAGCAACCAGCAGTTCGACCAGCGTAAATCCCTTAGACTTCATGGCGCTTCATTCATCCGGTGATTAAAGAACATTAAGCTGCTAATTCCATTTTCTGCCTGACCGGTTTCAGTGTTGACCAGACTCACCTGTAATTCAATACGCTGCACATTAGGACTTACAGTAGGCTCACTGCGCTTATCAATTTGCCAGGTTTCACCTTGTTGGGTGAGTTGTTTAGATTCAGTACCAGTGAGCCACTGCTGATTGATTTCCATTAGTGCCGCTTCATTCAAGGCAACAAACTGGGCTTGGGTTCTCAAAATGGCATTCGAAGTCGATTGGGTATATTGCATGGCAACCTTAGTCAGGGTCATGGCTGCTGTAGCAAAGATCGCCAGCGCGACCATCACTTCCAGCAAGGTAAATCCTGAGGCACGATTAAGTCGAGTAATCCTCGACCTGAGCGGCATTGTCGCGCAAGAAAGTCCGAAAGCCGTGCTTGATGAGCCGCGATGAGTGAAACGCTGTTTCACCGCTGCGCAAGACGAAGAGCTACGCTCGGAGTGCGCACGATCAGCATTCGGCTTAAACGGCTTGATTACATCAGCTCTGGCACTCTGCTTGAAAACCCTAGCTTTCATGAACTTTACCCAAATGATCAATATCAATCGGATTGCCCACTTCACGATCTTCCAGATAGAACTGGATTCTGACCGGTTTAACTTCACCATTGCCTAACCAGATCAGCTTGGGTGCATTGGCTTCAGTAAGATCCCGATTTTGGGCATTATTATAACGCTGCTCTAAAGGCTGAATCCGGAAAGAGACCTGCTCTGGTAAACTGCGCAGATTAAACTCCGCATAACTTTGCCATTTCTGCTGATTTAAAGTCGATTCTGCCTGATTAGGCGAACGATATTCCACGACTCCGTAGTGAAATGGTGAAACATCAGTGGCAGCCTGAACATCAAGTGCAAGAATACGGGATTGATCATTAGCTTCCCGCAAGATCCGCTGCAAATCCAGTAACAGGACTTCCCGCGCCTGCATTGCCTTGCGCTGATCTACCCCACCAATATTCAATACAACCAATGACGCCATAATACTCATAATCACAATCACCACCATCACTTCGATTAGAGTGAATCCACGAATGGAGGCGTGATGTGATCTGGTCATAGGCAACTCTTAGGCGAACTGCTCGGCGGGATGGACCTGTTTCGGTAAAGCTAAAGCTTGATCAATGAGCGCAACGCGTAAGGTATCGCGTGAACCAAGATAGCGCTGATAGAAACTGGAGTTAAGAATAGCAGCTGCACCATGGGTCATCGACCAGATCGATGCCAGATAATCACGTACCGACATGCTGCTATTGATTGAAGCCAGATAGCTTTCAGTCATACGGATAATCAGACGTAAGCGCTGTTTGCGCACCTGATAAAGTTCGCTAAACAGATGTTGGATACCCACACCCGTTGTCGACAAACGCTCTTCAATCTGATGGAACAAGACAGTACGTTCAGGGTGATGCAGATGGTGCAGCATAAAGAAAGCCAGATGTTCAGGAAAAGCCTTGTCACTATCCTGAATCATTTCCAGCAACATGCGCTCATTACGAATAATCAGCAACATGTACAATTCATCCTTACTCTGGAAATGCTTGTAAAGAGTGCCTTTGGCCAGATCCAGTTCTGCTGCCAGTGCATCCAGGGTCATCCCGGCTTCACCATTTTCTAGCAGTAACTGTTCTGCAACTTGAAAAATCAAGGTTTCTCTTGCTCGAAACTGAGCCTGACGATCCATCTTCACCCTATAACTCTCTTGTACTCTTATCTAACTTTATTTACTTTGAATTCAGAAGATTCTCAAAGTTCTGCTTTGTGATATAAGCCATTTCTTCTAGCGACTTATCATATACATCGCAAAGGGCTTTGGCTACATAAGGAACGTATTTTGGTTCATTAGATTTGCCACGATATGGCATTGGAGCAAGGTAAGGACTATCCGTTTCGATTAAAACCCGATCAAGTGGAATCTGTTTGGCCACGTCACGCAAATCCTGGGCATTTTTAAAAGAAACAATACCGGAGAAAGACACATAATAACCGCAGTCTAAAACAGTTTTAGCGGTTTCCCAATCTTCGGTAAAACAGTGCAAAATGCCATGGGTAGATTTTTCTGCACGGATAATATCAACCGTGTCATGCTTGGCGGAACGGGTATGCACGACGACAGGTTTTTTCACGATTTGTGAGGCATGGATATGACGGGCAAAACAGTCTTTTTGCTCGGCAATAAAATCGGTGCTGTGATAATAATCGAGCCCCGTTTCACCCAGCGCCCAGACTTTTTCCGGTTGTGCCAGTTCAACCAGATATTCAGTGGTCGCACGCGCCATTGTCGCCGCATCTTCGCAAGGATGTACACCAACGGTATAACCAACATCAGGATGACGGGCCGCGATTTTAGCCAACTCGATATGATCATCCAGATCCACCGAGATACTCATAAACTTGGATACGCCTGCTTCACGGGCCTGAGCGAGCGCCTGATCCAGATCACCGTTATAAGGTGTTAAATCGAGCAGCGTTAAATGGCAATGAGTATCTACAAACACAATGAGTTCCTACCAAAGGTAAATTAACTACATAGTGTAACTTTTACGTCCATCAGATTTAAGACCCGCAACCAGACGATCTGCTTCATTTTTGAAGAAAACGCCTTTTTCACCGGTGAGCTGAATCCCAAAACCTTGTGGCTTGATGCCATTCTGCTTTTGAGACACCCAGATCACTTTTCCGGTTAATGGAATTTTCTGCGTCTGTTCAGGCAAAGTCGTCAAAACAAAAACTTCTTCACCCAGCTTGACTGGCTGCTTGGAAGGAATAAAAAGTCCACCACCTACAACATATGGCATATAACTGGCAAATAGTGTTTCAATATCCGGAATATTGGCCTGAATAATACCGCCCATACGTGGTTGCATCTTGTTTTCCCCTTAAGCTAAAGATTCATCAGCTTGATACACAATTCATCGAGCACCAAATTACTTTGTACGTTCTGCTCTAGATATTGCTTGGCTCGCTGAAAATCCTCATAAATTTTAAAAAGTATTTCCAATGAATATTGTTCGGCCAATACATTAAAGTCCAGATCAATGTTTTTTACGGCCTGATTTAGCTTGACACAAATTAAATCGGACAACAAGTATTCAAACATTTGACCAAATTCACCAAAACTCAGGCTTTTATTCCATTTGGTCGCAATTGCCATTGGCATATTTTTTTGAATGACCAGTTTTTTCCAGTCTTCCATGAATTCCTGACGTAATGGCAACCAGGAACTTTGTGCAACCTCAATCGCTTGCAAAGGCATCTGATTGGATAAATTCATTAATAGCTGCTGCTGGCTCGAACCTGCTTCAGGTAACTGCGCCTCTACATATTCACTAAATTGCGCTGATGAAATCCGGTCTAAAGCAAAATGCTGTAAACGGCTGCGAATAGTTGCAGGCAATTTCAGATAATGATCCGCAAGCAGAATAATGACAATATTTTCACCCGGTTCTTCCAGAGTTTTCAGCAAGGCATTAGAAGAAGCAATATTTAATGCTTCAGCGGGTTCAATGACAATGACACGCCAGCCATCGACGGTCTGCTGTACAAAAGGCAGAAGATCACGGATTTTTTCAATTTTAATTTTGGCATTCTGTTTTTTATTATCTTCATCCGTGCTGATATAGACGTAATTTGGATGGGTATCCGCTTTCAGCCACTGACAACTGCCACACTCACCGCATGGCCCATCAGGCTGACGGTTCAAGCATAAAACCCAGGCCAGAAACTGCTGGGCAAAGGCTTCTTTACCACAGCCTTTTTTTCCATAGAACAATAAACCATGCCCAAGCTTAGGAAAACGCCCGGTTAGCGTATCCCAAACCTGTTGCTGCCATGGATAAATCTGTGCATTGACATCAAGCGGCATGGAGAATTCTCAAATTAAGCAAAAGAAGATGGATCCATCTGGTTCAAGCGATCTAGATCTTCCTGCGTATCGACACCTGGCGGTAAATTGGCTTCTGCCACAGCAATGGCAATACGGTGACCATTTTCCAGGACACGTAACTGTTCTAAAGATTCCAGTTTTTCCAGCACACCCATTTCCCAGGTCACATATTCCTGTAATAGTTTCACGCGGTAAGCATATAAGCCCAAATGGCGATAAGCCTGATCATGCAGTTTCTGTTCAGCCAGCTTGGCACCATCACGGTCATAAGGAATCGTAGCACGACTAAAATACAATGCCTGATTGTGCTTAGACATCACAACCTTAACAATGCTGTCACGCTTGAATTCCTCTAAATGATGGATTGACTCACACAGAGTCGACATTGAGCAAGCTGGTTGATCTTCTAAGAGTTGCGCGACCTGTTTAACTAACTGGGCTGGCAATAAAGGTTCATCACCCTGTACATTCACGATAATGTCATCACTCGCCCAGCCCTTGATTCGAGCTACCTCGCTTAGACGATCGGTACCTGATGGATGATCTGCTGAAGTCAGGACCACATCAACGCCTTCAGCACGGCAAACTTCGGCAATACGTTCATCATCTGTTGCCACACACAGGTCATCAAAGCCCTGTACTTTTTTGGCCTGATCCACGACACGCAGAATCATCGGACGACCATGGATTTCCAGCAAAGGTTTACCCGGCAAACGTGAACTGGAGAAGCGTGCAGGAATAACTATATGTTTCATCGTAAATAAACCTTAGGAAATAGAAATACCCTGTTGCTCTAATTGCTGCTGCAATATTGTATAACAGGCAGGTGACAAGACTGCATCGACCGGCACCACCCAGATATCCCGCTGATAATCTGGATACTGTTTGAGTAATGCCATAATTTTAACTGCATCTTTTTCAGTAGTAATGATCGGACTATTGTCATCGAATTGCAGATCTTCAATTTCATAATCATGATGATCTGGAAATTCATGACACTGAAATTGCTGCAGCCCCAGATGTTCTAGTGTTTGATAAAAACGCTGTGGAAAACCGATGCCGACTACTGCATAGAAAGCCGCAGTTGGATCAAAGCTTTTGATAACATCCTGATTTAATAAATACGGCTGAGAGGCTGCAAGATGCATATGCAAAGGCGAAACTGGATTTGCTGCATGTTCAATCACGGTACCTTTTTCCAACCGGGTAACGGGTTCACGCAGATAACCTTCTGGTAAAAGTTTCTGGTTGCCCAAGCCTCGGTTATTATCCAGCACAATCCATTCAATCTGACGATTTAAAGCCCAGTGCTGCAAACCGTCATCACAAATAATTAAATCCAGTGCATGCTTTTCTAGCAGAAGCTCAATGCTCTTTTGACGATTTGGCCCTACAGCCATCGGCACACCAGTCGCTTGGACAATTAAGGCTGGTTCATCACCTACCACTTCAGGCAAGGTATTTAAATCTACATAAGCAGGAAAAGGACCTTTACCACCATAACCTCGACTGATTACACCAATCCGTAGGCCTTTTTCAGTGAGGTAATCCACCAGATGAATCAGTAAAGGTGTTTTACCACTCCCACCTACGGTAATATTTCCAATCACCATTACTGGAATAGGTGCGGTATAACTTTTCTTGATCCCTTTACGGTAAAGCCAGTGATTGCTGACAAAGCCCAAACGGTAAAGCCATGACAAAGGACGCAGCACAACCAGCCACTTTGCCTGTGTATTCCAAGCATCCTGAATGATCTGTGCCAAAGCCATGACTTAATGTTCCTCAAAATTACGTTGGTGCAGCTGATAATAAGCACCTTGGCGTGCAATCAGCTCAGCATGATTACCCTGCTCTATAATACGACCCTGATCCATCACCACAATGCGGTCGGCATTTTCAATCGTGGATAGACGATGCGCAATCACAATCGTAGTTCGATCTTGCATCGCCTGATCAAAGGCACGCTGAATAAAGTATTCAGATTCATTATCCAGCGCACTGGTCGCTTCATCCAGAATCAGAATCGGTGCATTTTTCAGAATAGCACGGGCGATCGCAATACGCTGACGCTGACCACCTGACAGATTCAGACCTTGAGCACCTAGTGGCGTATCATAACCTTGTGGCAAGGCCATAATGAAATCATGTGCATAGGCAGCTTTTGCCGCTGCAATGATTTCTTCATCACTCGCATTTTCTAGCTGGCCATAAGCAATATTTTCACGAACAGTACGGTTAAACAGCACTACCTGCTGGTTTACCATCGCGATCTGGGTACGTAAAGCAGTCAACTCATAATCAGTAATCGGTTTTTGATCCAGTAAAATTTGCCCGGATGTAGTTTCCTGATAACGTACCAACAGATTCACCAGAGAAGTTTTGCCTGCTCCTGAACGTCCAACCAATGCTACAGTCTCGCCCGCTTTCACTTCCAGGTTAAAGTCATGAATCGCATGGTGACCATCGCCATAAACCAGATTGACATCTTTAAATTGAATGTTGCCTTTTAAGGCATCATTGAGTTTGCCGGTATTATGCTCTTCAGGCATATCTAGCAATTCAAACACAGAATGTGCGGCCGCCATACCACGCTGAATTTTTTCATTCACATCAGTTAATGTCTTGATTGGTCGCGCCAACATGCCAGCAGCTGTAATATAAGCAACAAATTCACCCGCAGTCGTATCTCCCAGAATTTGTGGGCGCAACGCAATATACATCACGATACTGAGTGAAACTGACATGATCAGCTGTACCACTGGACTGTTCAGCTGCTGCACTGCCACCATCTTTAAGCCACGGCGTAGATTTTCCAAGGAATTCTGTTTAAAGCGTTCCTGCTCATAAATCTGACCACCAAAACCTTTGACAATCAGATTGGCATTTACAGTTTCCTGAACCACATGGTTCACATCACCCATGGTGTCCTGAACCTGTTGTGATAGCTTGCGCATCCGTTTTGAGGCTTTACTGATCACAAAACCAATCACAGGTCCAAAGATCAGAATACACATGGTTAAACGCCAGTTGGTATATAAAAGATATCCCAATAAGGCAATTGTGATCAGACCTTGCTGAATGATCGTTCTAAGTGCTTCAGTTGAGGCTGCGGTGAGCTGCTCAACGTTATACATAATTTTGGCCGTAATATGACCGCTGGTATTGTCCAGAAAATATTGCGCAGGCAAACGCAATATTTTGGCAAAGACTTCCTGACGAATATTAAATACCAGATTACGGGAGATGACCGCCGTATAATATCCACCGAGGAATAGGCCTAGTCCCCGGAAGAACATCAGTACTACCACTAAGAATGGGAAAAGTAAGGTGAAACCCTGGTCTCTGTTTTGAATCGCCTCAATGATATATTCCAGTAATTTGGCCACAGAAACTTCTGTCGCCGCATTCATAGAGAAACCAAGCAGGACAATTAAGGCTGTGCCCCAAAATGGTTTTAAATAGCTTAAAAGGCGAAGATAGACCTTAAAATCGTGCTTCACTAATAACCTCGAGTTGGTACTTTCGTACTGATGTTGACATTAACAAAGCCAAGTTGCCCTGCAACGTCCATGACACGAATAACATCCTGATGTGTCGCTTTTGCATCAGCGGCAATGACAAACATTAAATCACGACGTTCATTCGAAATCTGTTTAATTGCCGTATTTAAATCTGCTGCATCTTTACTGGCAATAGACTGACCATTCACGGCATAGTGGCCATTGGAATCCACAATCACTTCAATTTTCTGATCAAAATTCTTGGGCGGTACACCTTGCGCATCTGGAAGCGTCAGGTTCATTCGGCTCATCTGGTTAAACGTGGTTGAAAGCAGCAGAAAGACCAAAATAAATAGCAGGCAATCAATCATGGGCGTCAGATTGATATGCACATCTTCCACCTGGTTACGTTTAAATTTCATGCCCCTGCTCCTAACTTGCTTTCTTGATGCGTTCTTCTACATCATCTGAAGCATTTAAATAGAACAGGTTGGCATGAAATAACGTTGCTTGCTGTTCAAGTTCCGCCACATATTCCTGAACCAGACGCTGGAAATAACGATGTGCAAATAAAGCAGGAATAGCAATCAGCATACCCGCTGCTGTCGTGATCAGTGCTTTGGAAATACCGGGCATCATTAAAACCGGGTCACTATTAGTACCGACATCAATCATTAAAAATGATTCAATAATCCCAATGACTGTACCCAGCAAACCGAGTAAAGGCGCTACTGCACTCAAAGTACCCAAAAAATTAATATTCTTTTCCAGATAGCCAATTTCCTGTGAAGCTACCACTTCCATCTGGGCACGAGCATATTGCTCAGACTGGTGATGCGCTTCAAAACCAGCAGTAAATACACGACCCAAAGTACTGTTTTTTAAAGCTGAACTTTGCTGCAACTTTTGCATGGCTTGGTCTGCATTTTGTGCAGGACCCATCAGAAGTGAGTTGGGCAGTACCAGACTCTTTTTTAAACGAATAAAGCGCTCAACTGAAATCGCCAACATAAATATCGAACACAATACCAGCGGCAGCATCAACCAGCCGCCTGCTTTAACCAATTCCCACATCTGATTTATTCCCCAATAAAAACAAATTTTAAATTAATTATTCGTCGCCCAGGATCAAAAGAATCCCGTCCAGCTCTTCTAAAGAATGATAGCTAATGACCAGTTTACCTTTCCCTTGCTTGTTGTAGTCAATTTTAACATCCGCACTAAAGCGCTCAGACAGACGCTGAGTCAACTGCTGAATGTCCGGCGCAATCGCTGCTTTTGGTTTTTCTGTTTTCGGTGCATTGTAGTCGCGTACTAACTGTTCGGTTTGGCGTACTGACAGGCTCTTTTCAATGACCATCTCAGCAACTTTAAGCTGATCTTTAGCCTTCAAAGTCAGGATGGCACGTGCATGTCCCATATCCAGCAGGCCCTGCTGCATAAAGTCTTTTACTTCTTCAGCCAGAGTTAGCAGACGCAGTAGATTACTTACTGTAGTACGTGCCTTACCGACGGTATCGGCAATTTCCTGATGGCTTAAACCAAACTCGTCATGGAAACGCTGCAAAGCCATCGCCTGATCAATCGGGTTCAGGTCCTGACGCTGAATGTTTTCGATTAAAGCTAATGCAATTGCGACCTGATCATTCAGCTCACGCACAATCGCAGGAACTTCAGTCAGACCTGCTAACTGTGCCGCACGCCAACGACGCTCACCCGCAATAATCTCGTATGGATAGCGTTCATCATCGACCGGACGGATCACGATTGGCTGCATGATGCCATGCTTCTCAATCGATGCGGCCAGTTCCTGCAGATCCTGCTCATTGATATAGCGACGTGGCTGATATTCACCACGTTTCAGCAGATTGACATCAATCTGTTTCAACTGACCATGATCAAGACCTTGTGCTTCGAGTTGTAATTTTTCTTTTTGAATTGATCCCAGCAAGGCATCTAAACCACGACCTTTGGCGAGTCCACGTTTCTTGACGGTCATGCTTTACTTCCTTTTTTCACTTTGCTTTTCTTTAATACTTCAGCTGCCAGATTTAAGTAAGCAACTGCACCCTTTGAACTTTTTTCAAAATAAATAACCGGTAGACCATGTGCCGGCGCTTCAGCTAGACGGATATTACGTGGAATCACGGTTTCATAAAGTTTTTTACCAAAATATTGCTCTAACTCTTCTGAAACATCACGGGTCAAGGCATTTCGAGCATCATACATGGTACGCAATACACCCACGATCTGCAGATCTGGATTAAGTGCTTGCTGAATGCGGTCAATGGTTTGTGTCAGATCAGCCAGGCCTTCGAGAGCATAATATTCGCATTGCATCGGAATAATCACGCCATCCACCGCTGCCAGTGCATTCACGGTAATCAAGCTTAAGCTTGGTGCACAATCAACAATGATATAGTCGAATGAGGATTCAATTTCCTGCAAAGCTTCACGCAAAATAAATTCACGGCCTTTTTGCTCAGCAATCGCCAGCTCCACACCAGCCAGGTCACGGTTTGCCCCTAAAACCTTGTATCCAACTTCAGCCTTGGTGATCGCAGTTTCAATCGGCACTTCACCCAGCAATACATCAGTCACTGAATACAGCAGGTCATTTTTCTGAATCCCCGACCCCATGGTCGCGTTACCTTGAGAATCCATATCCACAAGCAAAACGCGTTTTTTTAGCACAGCGAGAGATGCCGCCAAATTTACTGCGGTTGTGGTTTTACCGACACCACCTTTCTGGTTGGCAATCGCAATAATTTGTGCCATGTTGACCCCGATCCTTCAAAAATTTTAAATACGTTTTAATAGAAGTAAATGACGTTGTTCGTCCAAGCGCGGAACCTTCAGTTCAATAATCTGACAGCTAAATTCATCTTTTAATGCTGCCACTTCCTCTTCAGGAATCAAACCTTTCATGGAAGCAATAATACTCTGCTCATGCATATACGGTTTAGACGCATTCACAAAATCTGTCAATGAAGCAAATGCACGACTGGTAATCACATCAAACTGACCCAGCTCATTGATACTGTCTTCATTTTCCACACGGGTTTGTACTGCAATGACATTTTTTAATTTTAGGTCTGCAATAAACTGCTTGAGGAAACGAATTTTTTTACCATTTGAATCCAGTAGTACGCAATCACGCTCAGGCTGACATAAAGCAATGATCATGCCCGGCATACCACCACCAGTCCCAATGTCGAGCAAACGACCTGCAGGCAAATCCTTCAAAATACTCAGACTGTCAAGCAGATGCTTGACCAGCATTTCTTTAGGATCACGGATTGCAGTCAAATTGTATGCTTTATTCCACAGTACCAAAGCGTCTTGGTACTTGAGTAATAAATTTAAAGCTTCATCCGACAGCTCTAAACCTAAAGCCTGGCTACCCTGCTTTAGTTCTTGAAAAAACGTGTGCATAAACAATCAACGCTCGAAAAAGTTAAGTGGAAGTATACCGTTTTCTCTATATTGGCACAGTAGGGAGTGCTTAGTGAATATTCACTTAAGCAGACTTCCCTTCACGGATCATTGAATCCAGTGCATTCAAACGCTCAGGCGTTCCTACATCTACCCAAATGCCTGTCAATTTAGAAGCAGCAATCTTATTTTCCAGCATTGCTGCTTTTAATAATGGTGCCAAAGGACGCTTTCCAGCCTCTAAGCCTGCAAACATTTTCGGATGAATCACTGATACACCGCTAAAAGTCAGATTTTCACCACTGATCTGCTGATCAAAGGTATAAGCCTTGCCGTCAGCAAGTGTGAAATCACCGTTTGGATGCTGTTCCGAGTTTTGTACCAATACCAGATGTGCCAGATTTTCACCCAGCTCAACATTCAATAAAGGTGCAAAGTCCATAGTCGTCCAGACATCGCCATTGACCAAAATGAAAGGCTCATCACCAAGCAGTGGTAAAGCATTAATAATGCCACCAGCTGTTTCCAGACCTTCACCTTCATGTGACCATAAAATCTTGACACCAAACTGTGAACCATCACCCAACGCCTGAGCCAGTTTTTCACCTAACCAAGCCGTATTAATGACAACTTCATTCACGCCCATCGCAGCCAGTTTTTCAATATGCCAGACAATTAGCGGCTTACCACCCACTTCTAGTAAAGGTTTTGGGGTATGCAAAGTTAAAGGACGCATGCGGTTGCCCAAGCCAGCCGCGAGAATCATCGCTTTCATTTAGGCCGCTACCTCGTATGAACCATATTTTGCTTCAAAAGCAGGCATCACTTTTTCATGAATAAACTGCATAAACGGCTGTAATTCTGGATAGTCTTTGGTTTCTTCCAGCAGATACCACATCACACGTGGCAGGTCTTTTAGATAGCCAGATTTCCCATCTCGCTCAAATAGACGTACGAAAATACCTAAAATCTTGATATGACGCTGAATCGCCATCATATCCGCATCTTTTTTAAACTGTTCGAAATCACGGTCCTGTTTTGCCGCTGCTGGTAACAGATCATAGAACACTTTAAACCAGCGATACACGCGATCTGCATTCCACTGCACATAGGCATCACGGGTAATAGAGATCAGGTCATAGGTGTCAGCACCAATCACTGCATCCTGAAAATCAATCACACCCAGTTCGGTTTCATTTTCGATTTTCATCAGGTTACGGCTATGGAAATCACGATGCACAATGACTTGAGGTTGTGCCAAAGCAGCATTCGCCAGTATCGCAAATGTGCGCTTGATCAGAGCAGACTCTGATTCTGTTGGCTGAATTTTTAGAGCAGGCAGCATCCAGTCAGTCAGCAGCTCCATTTCAGAAATAAGCTTCTCATAAGAATAAGCAGGAAACCGACCTTCTCCAGGAATGGACTGCAGCTGAATCAGCTGTTTAAAACTTTGCTCATAATAGGCATCAACTGTCTGATCATTTAGCAGATTTGATAACAGCACATCACCAAAATCTTCGAGCAGCAAAAAGCCATTTTCCAGGTCTTTGGCCACGATGTGTGGAACACGTACGCCATGAGCATCAAAAAATTCATCAATCGTCACAAAAGGCACACAATCTTCTTTTTCTGGTGGTGCATCCATGAGCATAAATGTTTTATTATTCAGTTTGATTCGTGCATAACGACGAAAACTTGCATCGCCTGCTAAAAAATGTGTTTCAAATTGATCTGAACCGAGTACAGAAGCAATCCAAGATTGTATCAATTGTTCGCGTTGAGTATTCATTTGCAATAAATTCTAGTACAGGCTGAGTTTTTAAAGTGCTAAGTGTAGCTACTTATCAACTTTTTCTCTATGATGCGACAATAATTAATTGCGATAAAAGCATGATTGGTTAATGAGACAAATGAAGCATCACTTTAAAATAAACCCTCTAGCGACTGCGATCTTAACCCTTTTATGTAGTAGCTCGGTCTCAAGCTATGCTGCATCAAATGACTCATCCAATGTAAATGCGGAACAACTCAAACAGCGCATTAATGAGACCTATCCCGGTGAAGCATTCTTCTCACAATATTATGTGGATAAATCTTCACCAGAAGCACAGCAGCGTCAAGGTAAATATCTCAGTTCAGCCTATTGTGAAGGTGCCTGGGTCACTCCTATTGCACCTGATGCACCGACGATTGACCCTGAACAGGCAACTTCAACCATTACTGCAGACTATGGTCATTATAATCCGGCCGGTGATTCCTACTTAGAAGGCAATGTGGTCATTGATCAGGAAGGTCGCCAGATTCGTGCGGAACGCGTGACGATTGATCAGACTCAAACTTATGCTAAGGCAGAAGGTCAAGTCCAATTGGCTCAAGGTGGCTTGATTTCGCAAAGCGATGATATCAATTACAACCTGAAAACCCAGCAAGGTGACTTAAACAACAGTTTCTTCATTGCCGAAGAACAGCATGCGCATGGTCGTGCTGAAAAGATTGCCAAAACCTCTGACGATACGCTTGAACTGGAAAATGCCACCTATTCCACCTGTCCACCTGAACAGAAACCGACCTGGAAAATTCAGGCAGATCAAATCAAGCTGAATCAGGAAACCGGTCGCGGTGAAACCCGTAATACCAAGCTCTATGTGAAAGATGTTCCGGTACTCGCTGTTCCTTATTTTAACTTCCCAATCGATGATCGCCGTACCACTGGGATTCTGACGCCAACTTTCGGATTTACCAATGATGGCGGCCTGGAATTAGGTGTGCCGGTTTATCTCAATTTGGCACCACAATATGATGCGACCATTACGCCACGTTATATTAGTGACCGTGGTGCGATGCTGGATGGCGAGTTTCGTTATCTAACAGAAAACTATGGTGAAGGCCGGATTTGGGGTGGCTACCTGCCATCTGATGAAAGTTATAGCAATAAAGACCGTAAAGACCTGCACTTCCTGCATAACTGGCAAATCAACGATCAGTTCTTAACAAATCTTGAATATAATTACGCATCAGACAAGGACTTTTTTGCCGATCTGGATAATAACCCAGATTCAAAAACAGACCTGAACTTGCGCCGTGCTTGGGAAGTTAATTATAAAAATGGTATCCCCGGCTTAAAAGCTCAATTTAAAGTTGAAGATTTCCAGACGCTTGATCCTGCCGTTCTGGATGAAGACCGCCCTTATGCGCGTTTGCCGCAGCTTTTGGTGAATTATAAGACCGGTAACCCACTGGGTTTACAATACGAATTTAATAACGATACAGCTTATTTCCAGAAAGACATCAGAAATATCGAAAATATTGATACCGGTGATGAAGCCATCTATCAACCAAGTGGTACACGCATCTATAATGATTTCTCGGTACGCTATAATCACTTTACCCCTTGGTCATTCTTCATTCCTCAGGCAACATTACGCAATATCAATACTTTCTATGATCAAGATACTATTGATCGTATTAATAATAATCAAACCAGCTCATCAAGTGAAAATCATTCTATCGTAGTGCCACAATTTACGCTGGACACCGGTTTAATTTTTGAAAAAGATGGTCGCTATTTACAGACCTTGACGCCTCGCCTGTTTTACGCTTATTCACCGTATGAAAATCAGCGCAATCAGCCAAACTTTGACTCTGTCGTAGCCTCAATTAATTATGACCAATTATTTAGTGCACGCCGCTTCTATGGTAATGACCGCTTAGAAGACAATAACTTCGCTTCTTTAGGTCTTAGTTACAGTTTATTTAATGAAGAAGGTTTAGAGCGATTACGCGCCAGTGTGGGACAAAGTTTCTTCTTTGAAGATCGCCGTGTCACATTAGATCGTGAAGCAGATAAATTTGACCGTGAAAGCCATACTGGTCCAGTTATTCAGCTTAGAAGTCAGTTAAACAAAAACGTGCATGTCAACCTAAATTCTAGCTGGATGTCGAATGGCTCCAATGCCCAGCGTGATGTACAGGTTTATTATACGGGCGATCAGGGCAATCTATATAACGTAGGCTATTTCTATCGTAAAGATATTCCAAACCGCCAGGAAAGTTATGATCAGGTGGTTGGCTCATTTATCCAGCCAATTGCCAATAACTGGCGTCTGGTCGGCCATGCGCAATTTGACCTGGATAATAGTGTCGCACGTGAATATTTACTTGGCGTAAACTATGAGTCATGCTGTTGGGGAGTATCTGTCTATGGCCGCTCATACTACAATGACTTAGACGATATCAATGACCCAGATGTGAAAGCGAAACGTGCAGTAATGGCTGAAGTAACGCTTAAAGGTCTTGGCGGGTTAAGCAACAAGCTAACCTCATTACTAGAAAATCGTATTCTAGGTTTTAACAATATCAATCAAACTTGGACAGAACGTTAATGAAGACAAAACAGTTAAAACAAATTTTTAAAGCGACCGCACTTGCGCTATGTCTTTCTTCAGCGATGACGACTTTTGCTGTTGCCCAACCTAAAGATGAAGTTGTAGCTGTTGTCGACAATAGTGCTATTCTGCGTAGTGATCTGGCACAAAGCGTTGCTGAAATTTCTCACCAGTTACAAAAGCAAAACAAGCCTGTTCCACCGCAACCTTATCTTGAACAACAAGCACTTGAACAGCTAATTGTACGTCAGGCTCAACTGGAACAGGTCAAACGCTACAATATCCGTCCAGATGAAAAATCTTTAAATGAAGCAGTGCTTAAAGTAGCACGTGAGTCAGGCTCTCCTAGCTTGGAAGCTTTCCAGCAAAAACTAGATGCTATCGCGCCGAATACGTATGCCTCTTTACGTAACCGTATTGCTGAAGATCTGGCACTTAGCCGTTTACGCCAACAAGCAGTAAATTCACGTATCCAGATCAGTGATCAGGATGTGAAAAACTTCCTGAATACACCGCAAGGTCAAGCTCTGTTAGGCAGCCAGGTACATGTTCTGCATTTACGTATAACCGGAGAAAATGCTCAACAGATTGCTGCGCAAGTAAGAAATGATTTAAGCAGCAGCAATGATATTCAGGCGATCAGCAAAAAATATTCAACTGGCGATATTAGAGTAGATGCGTCTGATATGGGCGTGCGAAATTTATCAGAAATCCCAGGCGAACTCGCTGCACGTGTTTCTACTTTGCAAGCGGGTCAAACATCTGAACTGATTCCTGCGGCAGATGGCGTGCATGTCCTGAAACTTTTAGAGCGTAAAGGTGGTGAGCAGAAAGCATTGGTTCCTCAGTACCAGACCCGTCATATTCTGATTCAAACATCAGAAGTGGTTAGCCCGGAAAATGCTAAACAGATGATTGATAGCTTATATACGCGTCTTAAGCAAGGTGAAGATTTTGCAGTATTGGCGTCTACTTTCTCTAATGACACAGGTTCAGCACGTGATGGCGGAAGTTTAGGCTGGGTCAGCCCAGGTGTCATGGTACCTGAATTTGAACAGCGTATGAAAAGTACGCCAGTGGGTCAGATTAGTGAACCGTTCCAGTCACAATTTGGCTGGCATATCCTGCAAGTGACCGATACACGTCAGCAAGATATGACTCAGGAATATCAGGAACGTATGGCACGCCAGATCCTGGGTGAACGCCAGTTTGATGCTGAGCTAGATAGCTGGTTACGTGAAACCCGTAGCAATGCCTATGTAGAAATCAAAGATCCTCAGCTAGATCCTAAACGCGCTCGTTAATTTAAGAAAAGAAAGCCAGTATAATGCTGGCTTTTTTTAATGGCTCAATTTTTTAAGCAATAAAAAAGCCTCTTATTAAGAGGCTTTTTTATTTCAGATCCGATTAACGATTGTTTTCGTCGTCAGAAGAATCTTCAAATTTTGAATCGTTGTCAAAACCAGCGCCTTGACCACCAAAACCAGCACCTTGACCACCAAAACCAGCACCTTGACCACCGAAGCCACCTTGACTACCGAAGCCACCTTGACTACCGAAGCCGCCTTGACTGCCGAAGCCAGCGCCTTGACCGCCGAAGCCACCTTGACCGCCGAAGCCACCTTGACCGCCGAAGCCACCAGCAGCGCCTTGACCACCGAAGCCACCTGCGCCGCCTTGACCACCGAAGCCAGCACCTTGTGGACCAGCAGGAGCACCAGCTGGACGAGGGTTACGTGCAGGTACAACTGTAGAAATCGCGTGTTTGTAAACCATTTGGCTTACTGTATTTTTTAATAATACAACGTATTGGTCAAAAGACTCGATGTGACCTTGTAATTTGATACCGTTTACCAGGAAGATAGAAACTGGAATACGTTCCTTACGGAGAGAATTCAAGAATGGATCTTGTAAAGTTTGACCTTTAGACATGTTATAACTCCAAAAATTTAAAAATCAGCGCAAAAAACTATCTCTATTTTTCAATTAAAAATTATAAAAAAGATAGTACTCAAATTTTGCTTTATCCGTGACAGTTTCGCAAGTCTTCTTGGGCCTGCTCGAGCGTAAAATATGTTGTAAATTTATGCTTTTCTTGCAAAGATCTCAACCAGGTATATTGACGTTTGGCAAGTTGTCGTGTCGCAAATAAAGCCTTATCCTCCATTTCCCGTTGTTTTTCATGACTTAGGTCACCTTTTTTTAAGAATTCTATGGCTTGGCGGTAACCTACTGAACGCATTGAGGGTAAATTTTCGTCAAAATCGTATTTTCCCATTAATCCTTTAACTTCATTTAAAAATCCGTTTTTACACATAATTTCAAGACGTTTTTCAATACGTTTGTGCAATTCTAACCGATCGGGCATTAAGGCATAATTATGGAAACTGTAACGATATGGTAAATTTTTTGGTTGTTCTGCTTGTAGTTTTGTAATCGGCTCACCTGTTAGCTTAAAAACCTCTAAAGCACGGATAATTCGCTGTTTATCACTGACTTTAAATTTCTGGCCTGCTAAAGGATCTACCTGACATAATTCAGCATACACCGCTTCCCACCCTTCATGAGCGGCTTTCTCTTCAATCTGGGCACGCACCGCATAATCTGCACTTGGTAAATTATCAGACAAGCCTTCAAGTAAGGCCTTAAAATACAGCATGGTGCCACCCACCAAAATTGGTGTTTTACCACGCGCATGAATATCATCAATCAGACGGCAAGCATCTTCGACAAAGTTTGCTGCAGAATAGACTTCGAGCGGGCTAATAATATCAATCAGATGATGCGGATAGCGCCCTAATTCCTCTTTAGATGGCTTCGCTGTACCAATGTCCATTTCCCGATAAACTAGCGCAGAATCGACAGAAATCAGCTCAAAATGACCTTGCTCGTATAGTTCACATGCCAAAGCAGTTTTACCGCTTGCAGTTGGTCCCATTAAATTGATGACCGGCAGTTGATTAGACATGTAAGGCTACTCTCCTCGAGCGAAAAGTTTATCAAGTTGAGACAATGGAAATGCTCGCCAGGTTGGACGACCATGATTACATTGGCTCGCAAATTCAGTTTGTTCCATCTGGCGCAGCAAAGCGTTCATTTCTGACAGACTCAACATTCGATGTGCACGTACTGCACCATGACAGGCCATACCTGCAAGAATCTGGTCACGTTTCTGCATTAAACCCTGTCCCTGATCATTAGGATCCAGATCATTCAATAATTCAGGGATCAAGGCATCAAAATCAGCCTTATGTAAAATAGCCGGTACGCCCCGTACAATGACCTGTTCATCACCATACTGGTCAATTTCCAGGCCTAAACGAGCGAGTTGATCTTTGAGTTCGTCAACACGCATGGCTTGCATACGACTAATGCTCACCACTTTAGGAATCAGCAATTGCTGGGATATCCAGAATTCCGGTTTATCCCAAGCCATTTTCATCTGTTGCAGCAGAATACGCTCATGCGCCGCATGCATATCTACGATGATTAAGCCTTCGGTATTTTGCGCTAGTATATAAATACCATGCAGCTGGGCGATCGCAATCCCCAAAGGATGCTCATCCACTTTACTGTGTAAATGTGACTGCAATGCATCCGATGCTGAAGTATTGGTTTCCGGTTCAGTTTCTCTTAAAGGCGCGAGATAACTTTTCAAGGCATTATTCAGCTGCTGTGAACCCGAATATGACTTATTGTAATCCTGCGCATAATACATAGTTTGTGGACCTGATGACTCGAAATCCGTTAACACATCAGAAGCTTCTTCTTCATGCTGACGATACGGAGATGTGACTGGAATAACCGGTTGAGTGGCTACGGACTGATGCAGGCTAAACTGCTCTTGATAGCGCGGCTGAGGTGTTATCGCAACAGCTTCAGACTCAGGTTTCATCGCCTCAGCCAGATCAGCGCTCGCAGTCTGGAATTGTGCTAGGGTTTCCTTGGCATAATGTCGTACAAATTCATGTACTTCACGCTGGTTCAGAAAACGAATTTCATGTTTGGTTGGATGCACATTGACATCGATGCTTTCTGGATCGATTTCCAGAAACAGTAAATAAGCGGCATGCTGATGGCCATGCAGAATACCATCATAAGCCATACGCAAAGCGTGCGAAATAGTCTTATCTTTAACGATCCGGCCATTCACATAGACATACTGCAAATCGGCTTGAGCCCGTGCATCCGAAGGATGTCCGAGCCAGCCTGATAAACGCATATTGATACTGTCTGCATCAATCCAGTAAGCATTTTCAGTAAACTGACGGCCAAGTAATTGTTGCACACGTTGAAAACGCAAAGCTCCACTATCTGCAACCGGCAAATTCAGCTTGATCGTTTGGTTATGTTCCAATACAAAGCGAATATCGAAATGCGTTAAAGCCATACGGCGAACAATTTCTTCGATATGTCCAAATTCAGTGCCGGGCTTTTTCAGGAATTTGCGCCGCGCCGGGACATTGAAGAATAAATCCTGCACCCGGATCTGGGTACCTTTGGATGCCGCGACAGGTTGAATCTCCTGATGATCAAAAGCCGTACCGTTCACTTCAACCTGATAGCCAATGCCATCTTCATTCTGGCTACTGGTTAAAGTCAGACGAGACACTGCGGCAATCGAGGCCAGCGCTTCACCACGAAAGCCCAAACTGGTAATCGCATGCAGCTCTTCAGCCGTTTGAATCTTACTGGTCGCGTGACGCATCACGGCTAGTGGCAAATCCTCATAATGAATGCCTCGGCCATTGTCAATGATTTCAATCAGCGTACTGCCGCCCTGTTCCACCCGGATGATCAGCTCGGTCGCACCTGCATCAATCGAGTTTTCCAGCAACTCCTTGACCACAGATGCAGGACGTTCAATCACCTCACCTGCGGCAATCTGATTCGCCAGCGCAGGATCAAGTGCACGGATACGGCGTATGCTTAAATCATCAACCATTTGGGAATTCACGCTCCAAAGCTTGCTGTAATGCCAGATTAGAAGAAATCAGACTTGCAGTACGGGTCAGCTCATCTTCTGATTTTAAAATTTCAATAATTAAATCGGCTTGCGGGATTTCATCACCCCCCTTAGAAGGCCATTCAAATAGAAATAGCGCATTGGGAGTTTCTAAATAATCCCGGATTCCCATCAATTCAAGTTCATAAGAGTCATTGAGACGATATAAATCAAAATGAAAGATATCCTGACCATTCACCTGATACGGTTCCACCAGCGTATAAGTCGGACTTTTTACTGAGCCTTTATGACCGAGTTGTTGTAAGTAATAACGCGTCAGCGTGGTTTTCCCCGCACCCAAGTCACCAATCAGATATATAACGCCCGAAGAAAAATTATTTGCCAGAACTTTGGCCAGATTTTGGGTGTCATCTTCATGTTTTAAAGTGACATTAAATGAATAAGGCATATTACTCACGACATGATGAAAAAGAATAATTATGATAGCATCGCAACGCTTTAAAAGCCTATTCACCTCTGTGAGAAACTGTATTTTTTCACAGCATCCGTTTCAGACCAGAGATAGATCCACGTTGTGATGACTTCGACTGTTGAATTTAGCCCACCCATGCTGAATGGGGTTACGGCAAGTAAAGTATTCCTGCAAGCGACAGCTGATTCACCCAAGACAGTCTATGCCTATCTCTGTGCACAATTTCCACATATTGATCCGAGCGAATGGCAATCCCGTTTCGATAATGGTCTGGTTTACGATGCTCAAGGCAATACCTTAACCATCGAAAGTTCTTTTCAAGCGAATACTCATTGTTTTTACTATCGTTTTTTGGCACACGAAGTGCATGTTCCTTTTCAGCATCAGATTCTGTTTGAGAATGAACATTTGCTGGTGGTGGATAAACCGCATTTTCTAACCATGAGTCCTACTGGACAATATGTACAGGAAACCTTGCTGGTACGCCTAAAACAGCAAACTGGAAATGAACATCTTACTCCGATTCATCGCTTAGATCGTGAAACGGCAGGTGTGGTGCTGATTTCAAAATGTGTGCAATCGCGTGGGTTTTATCAGCAGATGTTTGCGACTCGGCAGGTACAGAAAACCTATCATGCGATTGGGGCTTATCGTGATGATTTAAATTTTCCGCTCATCACAAAGCTGAAAATGGAGAAAGGCCAGCCCTTTTATACCATGCAGGTGGTAGAAGGAGAGCCAAATAGCGAAACTGAAGTTCAATTGCTGCAACATAATGGGCAATGGGGCAAATATGAGCTAAAACCGCATACAGGAAAGCAGCATCAGTTAAGGGTACACTTAAGTCATTTGGGGATTCCGATCCAGAATGATCCTTTTTATCCGCAGGTTTCCCATAAGGCGGATGATGATTTTTCTGCACCTTTACAGCTACTAGCCAAACACATTCAGTTTACGGATCCAGTTACCCAAAAGCAGATGCAATTTAGTTCTGAACTTGAATTGACACTGTAAATCTCTTGTCATTACAGATTATTTTCTAAAAACGGCAACTTGAGGATTGAAATCCCGAAGTTATCGATTAGAATAAGGCGAAAAGTTAAGTAATTTAAAGCTTTGAAAATATTATGAGAAAAACTGAAGTTTATCAAATTCGCCTGGATTCCCAAGAAAAGAAACAGGCATTTGCAGTATTTAAACAATTGGGGATTACGCCGGCTCAGGCAGTTCGTCTTTTTTTTAAACAGGTGGTTCTGACCAAATCAATCCCCTTCTCGATTGAAAATCAGAATATTAATCTGGAACAGCTGATCAAGTTACGCAAGCAGAAACAGAATGAACTAAAGTCAGAGCAAAGCTCAAGTCCAAGTACTACAGCGATTCCAGCAGATCATCAGGAAATGAATCTGGATGATGATCATTTTGATTTATTTGAAGAACTGAATGCCATTTTAGGTGAAAGCGACAAAATTTAACATTGTTGCATTTACGAACAATTCTTAAGTTTCTCTCCTTTCAAACTTCGCTATGCTTGATGTTAATGATAAATAATAAAATTAACATGGAGTAAGCCGATGATCGTGCGACGCGCCCAGTCAGAAGATCTACCTAACCTGGCCGTTTTATTTGATGAGTACCGTCAATTTTATGGTACTTCTTCCAACCTGGATTTATCTTACGAGTTTCTGAAACAGCGTTTTGAAGATGGTCAAACTGTCATTTTTATCAATACCAAGGATGATATTTTTACCGGATTTATTCTGCTGTATTTAAGATTTTCCTCAGTCGCATGTTCTACTTATTATGTGCTGGACGATGTCTATATTAGCCCGCCTTATCGCCGGCATGGTGCAGCCAAGCAACTGATTGACACTGCTATCTTGTTTGCCCGACATGAAAATGCGCTTCGAATCAGCCTGGAAACGCAAAAAACCAATTATCAGTCACATAAACTTTATGAGTCACTTGGATTTATTCAGGACAATGAATTCGTGACTTTCCATTGTTTCCTGAAATAAATCCCAGACTTTATTCGGTACGGAATTTTGCCTGTGCCACTTGTTCTGCGTCCAGATAGGTCCATTCCCCTATTGCCAGTTCATTCAAGGCCAATGCACCAATCTGGGCACGATGCAGCTGCTCCACTTTATTGCCCACAGCTGCCAGCATACGTTTCACCTGATGATAAACCCCTTGATGAATCGTCATTTGCAGACGATTTTCATCCAGACGGACAATATCTGTAGCAGCAAAGGTGCCTTTTTCATTTCTCAATTCCACACCCTGTTCAAGCTGTTGAATCTGCTCATCTGTTACGGGATCGGCAGTAGTCATCTGATAGACTTTCGCCACATGTTTCTTAGGATGGGTCAACGCTTGTAAAAACTGACCATCATCCGTCAGCAATAAAAGTCCGGTGGTATCCTGATCGAGACGACCTACACATTGAGTTCCACGGTTTAACAGGATGTCATCAAACAGATCAAATACACTAAAATGATGGGTAGCCTGATGTGAGCATTCATAATCTTGAGGCTTGTTGAGTGCAATATATACTTTTTCCCGATAGCGATACTCATGACCATAGACACTAAAGGTCAGATCTTTCAGATTCAGCTTATGCTTGGGGTTATCAATGATTTTATTCTGAATCGAAACAGCACCATTTTTAATCAGTTGCTGACAATGTTTTCGTGAACCGAAACCTTGTGATTGCAACATTTTTTCCAATAGCATCTGTCTGAACCTGTTTATACGAACGATAGGCGCATTCTATACTGAAAACTAGCCAGATTCATTTCTTGTAGAGCATTCTCCCTTTAAATGGCTAAAAAGCCTATAATCCTGTGACTTTTCATTTTTTCTATCTCCTCATGTCCCAACTTGATCTGAATCTGCTTGTTCTTCTGGTTTTATTGGCTTGTGGTATCTTTAGTCATAATACTGCTGTGACCATTGCTGCGGCCGTGTTGATCGTCCTGAAAATTACACCTTTAAATGACCTCTTACCTTATGTGCAGCAACATGGCCTAAATATCGGGATTATTATTTTAACCATTGGCGTATTGGCTCCAATTGCTAGCGGGAAAATTCCCGGTGACAGTATTCTGAAATCATTCCTGAGCTGGAAATCTTTACTGGCAATTGCAATCGGTCTATTTGTTGCCTGGCTTGGTGGACGTGGGGTGAAACTGATGTCGAGTCAGCCTGATGTCGTTGCAGGTCTATTAATTGGTACGGTGGCAGGTGTAGCAGTTCTTCGTGGTGTCCCAGTCGGGCCATTAATTGCAGCTGGGATTTTATCGTTATTGATTGGAACGCAATAAGCCTTTAACCATGACTGTGCAATATTCTTAAAAATTAACATTCTAAAATTATGAACTGCAAAGTATTAAATCGCATGATCAGCGACATGGATGTCGCTCGTTGGATTGAGGTACAGGATGTACCTTCAATCCAACAAAAGATTTTTGTTACTTTTGATCTTTCAAAAGTAAAAGCTCACGTTAAATACTAAAATTTAAAAACTCAAATTTTATTCCACAAACAGCAAAGCCAAACGTACCTGATCATAACCCATACGCGGACTGGTCAGTTCCACGATCGGACGTAATTTAATACTGCCGTCATCATTGAAATGATCTGAGTTTTGACGTTTAGTCAGACGCTTATAAATCTTGCGGACTTGTTCAACAACTTCCTCACCCGGATGAGCTACTGAGATATCCAGCCCTTGCTCTTTATGCAAACGTCCTAAATGATTAATAATAGTGGCAGGTGTCAAGCCACGTTCAGTTGCAATATCGGAAATCTCATAACCTTCTTCAAACAGTTCACGGGTTTCATCCAGAGTCGCAGTCGCGTAGTTTTGCTTGCCACCATTTTTGGCAATTTTCTTCTCATTGCGCTGGATCTCGACTTCGTTCAAAGTGCCACCACAATGACGAATAAAGGCCTTTTGCTGTACAGTCAAATCTACATTTTCAAAATTCGCTTCAGCTTCATCTGACAGTTCCTGAAAACGGCGATCAGCCTTAATGGCAAGACTATCCAGTTCCAGAGCCTGTTCATTAAAGCCTTTCAAGCGTAGACCATTTAAACTTTTTAAACGCGAAAGTGCTACATAACCTTGACCTTTTTCAAAAGTATGGCTTAGATCAATTTCAGCAGCTTCTAGTGTCATGCCTTGAGACTTATGAATGGTAATCGCCCAAGCCAGACGTAGTGGAATCTGCTGGAAACTGGCAATGGTTTTGCCTGCTTCATTATCCACTGACCAGGTTTCAGGTTCTACAATCAGGGTAGTTCCGTCTGTCAGTTTGACCTTTGGCAAAACGCCATGCTCATCATCATCTTCAAAGCCGATCACTTCACCCAAGCTGCCGTTGATATAGCCCATATCAAAGTTATTTTTCACGAACATGACCTTGGCATGTTTTTTCAGAGTTAAGGCTTCGGGTGCACGGACTGAAGACTTCAAGGTTTCTATCAGTTTTTCATTGCCATCACATTGCGCATCAAACTGACGCGGATCCTGATCAATTTCATTCAGATGCTTAAAGTTAATGCTGTCGACATCCATATTATGGGTGTAGAGACGTGTATAGGTATCGCCAATATCTTGCTGACGTGTGCCTTGTAGTGCTGAACGATGTTCAGGTGAAATGGCCTGCGCACGAATGGCATTCAGAATATCATTCAGATAGTCATTGCCCTGACGGTGCTGTTCAGTCAAGTAACAGACGCGGAACTTGGCTTCAACCCAGGCATCCGACATAAAGCAGAATTTATCACGGTTGCGTTCATCATTTTTTCCAACGGGCGGCAACTGGAAAAAGTCCCCTGCAACAATGACCTGAATCCCACCGAAAGCTTCATCACTTTCCTTGAAATATTTCAGCACCTGATTGACCAGATTGAGCTGCTTGGCATGCAGCATGGAAATTTCATCAATGATCAGAACTTGCGCATTTTCCAAGTGTTCTTTCAGGTATTTACGCTCTTTCATGCGCTTCAGGTCTTCTTCAGACAAAAAGTCTTTGATCCCGATTCCTGCCCAGGTATGAATGGTCATGCCATTCATATGCGTTGCCGCGATACCAGTCGATGCAGTAATAGCAACCGACACCTTACGGGCTTTCAGATAATTAATATATTGATTAAGCGTATAAGTTTTCCCTGCACCCGCAGAACCGGTTAAAAAGACATTTTCCCCTGCTTTTAAGAGCTTAAGTGCAGTTTCCTGTTTCATAAAAGAGATACCGTAAAAGAACGGCTATAGCCTAACGATTTTTGCCGGAAAAGTTAAGCTTCACGGACAGAAAAGCACTGAATCAGGTCAAGCCTGCAGGTTTAACCAGTTAATAAAATGCTGGGCAATATTGATATATTCAACTTCCGCTTTTTGATTATTTGGATACTCAAGCTGGTCAAAAATAACTTGGTCATTCTGCAACTGGCAGCCTAAAATCAGAGGTGATTTGATTGCAGGATGTGACATGCGAAAGGCCACATATTCACCTTCTACTATACGCTGTGCATAACTTGCGGCCAGACAGTTCCGGAATATTCTGGCCTCTTCAATAATCCGCTCTAGTGTCTTCAATTCCTCAAACCGCCAATTAAAATACAGTAGAAAATGTGCTTGTGTGAGCGGCTTCCAGCTTGCTAGAGCAAAGTCTTTTTTGAGCTTGGCAATAATCTCTTGCTTCTGGATCTGCTCATGCCAGGCAACTGCCTGCGTAAATAAACTGGTCCAGCTTAAATTTTTAGGCACTTCTTTTTGAGTAGAAAAATACTCCGGCAGATAATCACGGATATAACCATCAAAACAGGATTCCCGTACATGCTTTGCATGTAAATAAAAGCGCTTTCTAAATTCTACAAATGGAATCTGGTTACGTTGGAGCACATTATAAAAATCACGGTCTTGCTGAGTTTGAGGCCGAATATAAGCCAACACCTCTTCAGGCAAATCACGGGTGACCTTATACAGATGCTGCATATAAGCCTGCATCACCCGACTTAAGTTAGCGTAAACTCTTTTAGTCATCTGATCATCCATTGCCACTACATCCCGCAATAATCCGATCCATTCACCCAGATATAAAATCGATGGACTAATCGCAATACGATGATCCTCAACAGCCTGACGCATCCCTTTGAGAACAACTTTTCGATTCCGCTCATACTCAAACCAGCAATGCTGAATGGCATATTGATGAACATCATCAATAAACAGACGTGCTGCGATATATTGAAAATATTGCAAGGTAGCTAAAACAATCTGCGGATGAACATGATGCGTATCGATAAAGCTTAAAGCTGTTGCCGCCACCCGCACACTGCTATGTTGAATATTGCTGCTCAGCCAATCCAAAATTTCCGCAGGCTGTTTAAATAACCAGTTCACTACCCGATGACAGTCAAATAAAGGAAGTTTGGCGACTTTTTTCTGCCATAAATAAGGATTATTTTCCAGAAAATTGCGTTTGGATAGCAGATCACTCCGATGCCAGCTATCACGATTCATCAGCCGTACAAAGCCCAGTAGATGACTTTGCTCTTCGGCATGCCGATACAGCAAACGGATATCGTCAATATGGTCATTCAGCTCATGCAGATTGAACTGGTTTTCAAAGGATAAGGAGATAATCCGGAAAGTCGCTGGGTGCAGAAATTCGGGCGCACTGAAACAGAATGCATCCAGACTGTCCATCACTGACTGAATCGATAGAAACTCATCTGGCTGCAAATATTGCAAGGAAAAGATTTGCTGTAGCTGTTTTAAAACATGCGCCGGAATCTCATGTCCACTTTGAAGACAATTACTGATACAAGGCTGAGTATAAACTTCGGCTTTAATCATAAAGGAGTCGATGATTTCAGCCTGCACAAGCGACATCTGTTTTAAGCAATTAGCAACTCGGTCAGGCGCATTAACCCATATATAGACTTGATCAATAATAAGTTGACGGAGCTGTTTGGCTTTATCACGTAAAAACAGGGAATGCTGGGGCTTTAAATCGCCAGTCAGAAAGTAAATATCCTGAAAGAAAAACTCTTCCAAAGCCTCTGCTTTAGCCAGCCTGGAATCAATCTGCATTTCTGCTAAGGCATGGGGACTTTCCAGATTTAAATCTTGAGGTGTATATAGCTGTATATTTAATAAGCCATTAAGCAGATCAATTCGATGCTCATCCTGATGAATCCTGAACAAATTCTGGGCATTCACATGACCAATAAGCGCCATTTGATCCAGATACAGCTGATTTAACTCAGGAAAAATAATGAGGCATTGTTCAGCGAGCTGTCTGAATGGCAGTAACAAACCCTCCTGTTCCATATTTCCCCCTTCGTTTTAACCCTATTGAGTTACAGACCTACTGAATTTCAATCCTTTAAAATCGCTTTTTCCTTTCTATTACAGAAATTGAAGCATGGTGATTTTTTAGACGATTCGATCTCAATGTAAAGCAAAGCAGGAATGATGAAAAGACCTAGACTCCATCTTGCCGACGTCTGTCAGCCAACAGTTCTAGCCCCTGATAGATCTTGTGTTGTAAATACTCACGAAAATCAATCAGATCATTCTCGTGCTGCACATGATGAATTGGCTGCCGCGGCATAAACTGAAAATAAAAAGGCAAGCGTTTGGGAAACAGATTTTTAGGTAAGGAAGGAATCACGTCACCATGACGTAATAATTTATTGAGTTGGGGAATTTTTAATAATTTTTGAAAATACTTATGTTGAATGATCTTATTGGCATCAAATCCAATCTCATAGATTTCATCACCGCCGAGTGCAGCAAAAGGGACTATATCGTATTGAAACTCTTGAGCCAGCTTAAGGAAGCCATAACGCTCTTTCCAAATCAGCTGATACTGCTCACCTTCCCGTTTCAGCACTTCACGGCCACCCCCCGGAAAGACCAGAATCGAGTAGCCTTGCTGCATGGCCGAGCGGACATAGTCCTGTATGCCATCAATAGCACCAAATTTCTTCACTGCTTCACGCCATAGCGGCACATAAAAATGGCTATGATCAGCAATACTGACCACAGCCACTTGATGTTCATTGTACAGGTAATCAATCAGCATTGGCGCATCAAAGATGCCATACATGGAATGATTACCGACATACATTGCAGGTCGACTGGCATCAATATTTTCAGCCCCTAAAAAAGTAGGCGTGAAATACAGTTTGGATAAGGCACTTAAGCGCCTGATCCATGCTGCGTCATGCTTGACCTGCAAAATATACTCCCGGCTTACGCCACGCGTTTTTGTACCAGGATTGAACCCACTGAATAGCCTGCACCAAATGAACACAGTACGCCATATTCGCCGTCTTCAACTTCATTTGCAGTACGATGTAAGGCAATAATGACACCTGCGGAAGAAGTATTGGCAAACTCATTCAGAATGATAGGTACCAGACCTGGTTTGGCATCTTCTTTACCCACTACCAATTTCAGAATCAATTCATTCATGCTGGCATTGGCCTGGTGCAACCAGAAGCGTTTTACATCTGTAGGTGCAATATGATTTTTCTCAAGTTGAGCAGTAATCATTTTTGCAACCAGTGGACACACTTCTTTAAATACCTTACGACCGTCCTGACGGAAACGTTTGTCGTCGATATCCGCATTTTCAGACGTATTCAGGAAACCGAAGTTATTACGGATATTGTTTGAGAACTGGGTAAATAGTGAAGTATCCAGAATCTCGAAACCGGTTTTAGTTTCAGTATCTTCAATGATCGATGCAGTTGCGACATCACCAAAAATAAAGTGACAGTCACGTGAGCGGAAATCGGTATGTGCAGAAGTAATTTCAACATTTACCAGCAATACACGACGTGCGCCTGCTTTGATGGCATCAGCAGCCTGTTTTAAACCAAAAGTTGCTGCTGAACATGCGACGTTCATGTCATACGCATAGCCTTGAATACCCAGAGCAGTCTGGATTTCAATCGCAACCGCAGGATAAGCACGTTGCAGATTTGAACATGACAGGATCACAACATCGATATCTTCAGCAGTGACACCAGCATTTTCCATCGCCTGTTTTGCTGCGATCACGCCCCATTCTGCCTGAAGGGAAATTTCATCATCTGAACGTTCACGTAGATTTGGACGTAAACGTTTTGGATCGAGGATGCCAGTTTTTTCTGACACATAACGGCGTTGTACGCCTGACGCTTTTTCAATAAATTCTGCGCTAGAACCACGACGCGCATCTAATTCGCCTACAGCGATTTTATCTGCATTTTCGTGATTATACAGTTCCACATAAGCATTTAAACTTTCAACTAACTCTTCATTGGTAATGACATCTTCCGGATGGAACAAGCCAGTACCCGTAATACGGATGCCCATGTAAAACTCCTTCTCAAAATGACCTATATCTTAACTGATTCCAAGACGTTCCCATACTTTTTGCAGGCGAGTTGGAGAAATGGGTGTTTTCGTTTTCATCGGTTGAGAAAACAATGAGATCCTTAACTCCTCAACCATAAAATACAATTCTTTAAGGCGAGCGTCATTTTTAAACTTAAATAATTTTTCCATCCACGGATCAATTTGGTCAATGGCGGAATCATCCCTCTGTAGGTTATTTGGCAAGCGCTCTAAACGCAAGATCAGGGCTTTCAAATAACGTGGAAATTCTGACCATACGTCGGAAGGTTTCCGATAAACGAAGTCAGAAAGACTCATCAAATCAAGCTGATCCTCAATATCATCAATATTTTTTCCAAATATAGATGGGTCTAAAACCAGTAATTTACGACGAATTTCCTGCCACTGGATATAAATATCCGTGATTTCTTTCAGTGCAGTCTGGCCATGAGTCAGGAAAGATTTTTTTACATCCTCTACCAACTTTTGGAACTCTTGCATATTGACAGGCAGCTCATTAATTGACAGGTGGAGTGTGGCATAAACTAACATTTGCTCCAGTTGGGCCTTATCGCCAAGCGGTGAATATGCCAGTGCCAGCGGTTTGGAAATCTGTTTTTTCAGCTGACGCACCAGATCTCCGAGCTGCATATGCACCAGCCGAATGATCCCTTCACGATGCTGTTTGACGGCTTCAGCCTGATCATTAAAGGTCTGAATCACGACACCAGATTCATCTTTCTGTTCCAGTGCAGCAAAGTCTTTGGTAGGAACCAGTGCCTGATATTGCTTAACGACTACACCCGTCACTTTCTGCGATGCTTCAAAGACAAAGTTTTCCGGGAAGGTTTTAAATTCACCTTTTAACTGTTTCACCGGGCTATGAGTTTCAGTACGGCAACGGGCTTTCAGCTTGGCCAGATCACGACCTTGTTCAATCACACGACCTTTTTCATCAATCACCTTGATCAAAGGCAAGAGATATTGCTCAACCCGATCCAGGCTAAAATCTTTTTCTGTAATCTGCTCGCCACGCAACTGGAAAGCCAGAAAACTGAAAATATGCTCACGTAAATTTACCGCATCAATACGGGCTGCCAGCTTTTTCGCAGTATCTGGAATCGGCACCAGACTACGGCGTTTATCTTTAGGTAAACTCTTTAATAAAGCTTCGATCAGCTCCAGACGCCAGCCCGGAATCCCCCATGACCAGATATTTTCATCGACCTGCGGCAAAGCCTGCAGCGGGATTTTAACCGTTGCACCATCTTCATCATGACTTGGGTCAAAACGGTAACTGGTCGCCAGACGCAATTCACCATTACGTAAATAATCCGGAAACTGTTGTGTGGTCGGACGATCATTCAGCCAAAGCGCATCATCATCAATAAACAGATAACGTGGATCATGTGGCTCTACTGTCGCACGCCAGTCCTCAAAACTGCGGCGACTGGCTACTTCTGGTGGCACTTTGGAGGCATAAAACTGGTAAATGGTTTCTTCATCCACCACCAGATCACGACGGCGCAGTTTGTCTTCGACCCGTTCCACTTCTTCCAGTTTCAGCAGATTATGCTTCAGGAATGGTGGATTAATACCGAGATTGCCAGTAGTCAGTGCATCACGCAGGAAGATTTCATGTGCAGCTGGCTGATCCACTTTCTCATAATTGACCGGACGTTTCGGCTCGATGATCAGGCCGAATAACGAAATCTGATCATAGGCATTGACTACACCCGCTTTTTTCGACCAGTGCGGTTCGAAATAATGATGTTTCAGCAAGTCACGTGCAGCCAGCAAAATCCATTCCGGCTCAATCTTCGCCAAGGTCCGTAAATACACTTGTGAGGTTTCGACCATTTCAAAAGCCATCACCCACGGTGTATTGGTCTTGTGTAGCGTTGATGCCGGGAAAATTCGTGCTTTCTGCTGACGAACTGCCATAAACACATTACGTTCATCAGTCTTGTTGGCAATAAAAGACAGTAAGCCAGTCAATAAAGCGCGATGCAGATTTTCATAACTGGCTTTCTTTTCATTAAAGGACAGCTTTAAGCCTTTAGCCAGATCCACCAGCTGCTCATGAGTTTTCTTCCATTCACGCAGACGTAACCAGCTCAGGAAATGATTCCGTGCAAAAGTACGGCGCTTGTTTTCGCTCATACTTTCACGGTTGTTATGCAGGGTATCCCAGAGCTTGATATAAAACAGGAAATCTGAATCTGCTTCACGGAACAAGGCATGTTTCTGATCGGCCTGCATCTGCTTATCCGCAGGACGTTCACGTGGGTCTTGTACTGCCAGCGCCGCGACAATCACCAAAGCTTCATTCAATGCACCAAAATGCGCACCGCCAAGAATCATTCGCGCCAGACGTGGATCAATTGGCATTTTTGCCATTTGCTGACCGATCTTGGTTAATCCCCCTTGTGTTCCCCCTTTCTTAAAGGGGGAAGAAGTTGCCGCCTGCTTTTCGTCGGCAACTTTAGGGGGATTTTTCTCCGTCATTGCCCCAAGCTCAATCAAGAGCTTGCGACCATCATTGACCAGACGGTGATCTGGTGGCTCAATGAAATCAAAATCTTCCAGTGAACCTAGGCCCAGACTTTGCATTTGTAAAATGACGGATGCCAGATTGGTCCGTTTAATCTCAGGTTCGGTAAATTCAGGACGACTTAAAAAGTCTTCTTCACTATACAGACGAACACAGACACCTGGCGCAATACGGCCACAACGACCTTTACGCTGATTGGCAGCAGCTTGAGAAACTGCTTCGATCGGTAAGCGCTGCACCCGTGAACGATAGTTATAACGGGAAATACGGGCAAAACCGCTATCAATCACATAACGGATATTCGGCACAGTCAGTGCAGTTTCTGCTACGTTGGTGGCGATAATAATCCGCCGACCGCCACCGGATGGATTAAAGATCTTTTGCTGTTCTGCTAATGCTAATCGTGCGTAAAGTGGTAACACTTCAGTATGGCGTGGACCATGCTTGATCAGGGTTTCCTGCAGTTCACGAATTTCCTGTTCGGTACTGGCAAAAATCAGGATATCGGCATGTTCCGGATGACCTTTTTCCTGTGCATCCTGAAAACATTCTTCTACTGCTGCAACCACTGCACGTGGCAAATTTTCTTCAAAATCATCAAACTCGTCGTCATCACTGCCGACAATGCTCATTTCAGAAATTGGACGATAACGCACTTCTACCGGATAGCTACGTCCTTCCACTTCATAGATCGGCGCACCATTGAAGTAGTTACTAAAACGGTTTACGTCCAGCGTTGCCGAGGTAATGATCACTTTTAAATCTTTACGACGCGGCAACAGCTGCTTGAGATAACCCATGATGAAGTCAATATTCAGCGAGCGTTCATGGGCTTCATCAATAATGATGGTGTCGTATTTGGTCAGGAACCGGTCATTGGCCAACTCTGCCAATAAAATACCATCCGTCATCAAACGGACGATCGAATCCTGTGAGCCCTGTTCATTAAAACGGACTTTAAAGGAAATTGATTCACCCAGTTTCTCGCCAACTTCTTCTGCAATACGCTGTGAGACGCTACGCGCAGCTAGACGACGTGGCTGGGTATGGCCAATCAGACCAGTCAGGCCTCGACCTGCCAGCATGGCGATTTGTGGTAATTGCGTAGTTTTACCGGAACCGGTTTCACCAGCCACAATAATGACCTGATGTTGCTGGATCGCTTCAATCAGCTTGTCTGCATACTGGGTAACAGGCAGATCCTGATTCAGCTTGATATTGGGAATGCGTTCGATACGCTGCATGACTTTGGCATGCGATTTTTCAAATAATTCTTGATATTGCTTTTGGTTGGCATCTTTACCTTTTTGGAGTCGATTTAAACGATGACGGTCACGCGCCATAACGAGCTGATCTACATTTAAAGGACTCTGCACTGAGAAAACACCTGATATAAAAAAAGACAATAGGCAGGTATTTTACGCTGTATTGCCCCTAAGCGAAAGAACGGCCATTTTGAATATTTTTATAATTTTTTAATTTTTGCCCTTGAATTTTACTGCTTGCGGCATCATGTCTGAAGAGGCATTAAATCGGGGTGAGTCTTGTCATGATGTATTCACCATTCTACGGTTGAATCATTTATATCAAGAGCAATGCTGTTTGTGCTGATGGTGTTTTATTTTTAGCTTAATTCGGTTTTTCCGATGTATGTTATGTAAAAATACTGTTTCAGCAAGAAAAATAATTTCTGTACCCTATTGGAAATTAAATACAAACCTCAATCATGGAGACAATGATGAGCTTAATTAATACTGAAGTTAAACCGTTCAAAACAACTGCGTTCCAAAATGGTAAATTCATCGAAGTAACAGAAGCTGACCTTAAAGGTAAATGGTCTGTAGTATTCTTCTACCCAGCTGACTTCACTTTCGTTTGCCCAACTGAACTTGGCGACCTTGCTGACAACTACGAAGAATTCAAAAAATTAGGCGTTGAAATCTACTCAGTTTCTACTGACACTCACTTCACTCACAAAGCTTGGCACGATTCTTCTGAAGAAATCAAAAAAATCCAATACGTAATGGTTGGCGATCCTACTTGGACTCTTGCTAAAAACTTCGACGTATTAATCGAAGCTGACGGCCTTGCTGACCGTGGTACTTTCGTGATCGATCCAGAAGGTAAAATCCAAATCGTTGAAATCAACGCTGGCGGTATCGGTCGTGATGCTCAAGAACTTCTTCGTAAAGTTAAAGCAGCTCAATATGTACACGCTCACCCAGGCGAAGTTTGCCCAGCTAAATGGAAAGAAGGCGACGCAACTCTTGCTCCTTCAATCGACCTAGTTGGTAAAATCTAATCTGTATTAGATTGAACTGATTTAAAAAAACCACGCTTTTAGCGTGGTTTTTTTTTTGAACATTTATTTGATTGCTCTATTGGCCAACTGTTTTATTTTCCTTTTTCTTCTATCTAAAGCCATCCTGCCAAATCTTTATTTTTCACTTTAAAGATCATATAAAAATCAGGCATGCATATTGCATCCTCTCCATAACAATCCCCTACTTATGCTTACAATTCAGTTATACATCTTCAATGTCAGTTGGCATAAGTTCAAGACATAAGATAATAATATTCAGTGGAGGAAAACGTATGCAAAAACTGCTAACCGTGATCTCATGGGCTTATAGTCCTTCTAGCCGCCACCTGAAAATCATTTATAGCAATGGCGATATAGAGCTCTACCATCCTGTTCCCGAATTTGTTTATGACAACCTGTTAAGACGACAAGATAAAATGGCCTTTGTACAGAAATATCTTGAATACAACTTACATTTTGACCGGGTTTGCCTGTTTTAATTTAACTAATTTCTGCTTAACGATAAGTCACTATGAGTAAGCCAGCTCCAATCGGCAACGTACTCATGATAAAACCTGAATCCTGCTGGATTAGCTGAATAAATTCTTCTACTTCCGCAGCATGTGAAATCACATTATCCACCAGTAATACTCCACCTTTTGGCTTGAGTAATCGGGCCAAATGGGTCCAATAATCCACATAAGAATCACGTTCCGCATCTAACAATATAAAATCAAATACGTCCTGCTCAGCTTGCAGATAATGCAATGCATCTGTCACTTTAAAATCAATCAAATTATCCAGACCTAGCTGATTTGCATACTGCTCGGCCTGCGCAACTCTTTCTGCATCTATTTCTAATGTTGTAATCGTCGCTTGAGTCTGCCGGGCGGCTTCGGCCAGCCATAAAGTGGAATAACCCGTAGAGGTACCGATTTCCAGAATACGTTTGGATTGCTGGACACGAATGAGTAATGATAAAAATCGGCCTGATTCAGGCTCAATATTTCGATAACGTTGCAGACGTTCAGTTTGTTGAAGATCATGCGCATGAAAGGTCTTATATAGTTCCTGCATAAAACTTTCAAAATGTTGTAATTGATTCATTGCTCTTCTCTGAGGTGATCTAAATAATTTTTTTATGGATTGATTAAAGTGCCTGAACCAATTTAAAGCGTTCTACTTCACGATCATCACTGGTACTAATACTTTCCGTAAACATGGATAGTGGTCGAACCCAAATCGAATAGTCACCATAAAGGCATTGATAAACCACCAGCTTTTCCTCCGTTTCACTATGCGTTGCCACATGCAGGACCTGATAAAGCTTGCCTTTATAATGTTGATAAATACCGCGTTGTAATTCCATCGTTCAACTCTCAAATGCAGAATTCCAATCTTAACCGAAAAAGAGCAATATCATTCTAAACTACTTGAAAATTCATGCTAAGCACTCACATATAAGCTTGAAATTAATCATGAATTTTTCAATACATTTGCAAAACCGATCAAATTTATAAAAACAAACTGTTTTATCTATTTATCGATTTAGCTTAGTATCTACTTATCGAATGAATTCCTACTCCTTTGGAGACGTTAGCAATGTTAGATCAAAATACTTCAGCTCAATTAAAAACACTACTTGAACGTTTGGAGGGCCCGATTGAATTAGTGGCAACTCTGGATGGCTCTGACAAATCAGCCAAAATCAAAGAACTGGTTGAGGAAATCGCGCAACTTTCTGATTTAGTGACTGCCCGTTTTGACGGTACCAACAAACGTGCACCAAGCTTTGGTGTGGCAAAAGCCGGTGAACAGCCTCGTGTGTTCTTTGCAGGCTTGCCGATGGGCCATGAGTTTACTTCCCTGATTCTGGCATTGTTGCAAACTTCAGGCTATGCACCAAAAGTCTCTGCTGAAGTTCTGGAATCGATTAAAGGCTTGAGCATCAAATCTGACTTTGATGTATTTGTCTCTTTAAGCTGTCATAACTGTCCAGACGTAGTGCAGGCGTTAAACCTGATTGCCATTTATAACCCGGGTACAACAGCCACCATGATCGATGGTGCTTTCTTCCAGGACGAAGTGGAAGAACGCAAAATCATGGCTGTACCAATGGTCTTCCAGGACAATGAACATATCGGTCAGGGTCGTATGACACTGGAAGAAATCATTGCCAAACTGGATACCAATGCCGCAGCCAAAGACGCGGAAAAACTCAATGCCAAAGATGCATTTGATGTGTTGGTGATTGGTGGTGGACCTGCAGGGAATACTGCAGCAATCTATGCAGCACGTAAAGGCATCAAAACTGGCATCGTGGCTGAACGCATGGGCGGTCAGGTGATGGATACCATGGACATTGAAAACTACACATCAGTGCAAAAAACCCAAGGTCCAAAATTTGCGGCTGAAATGGAAGCACACGTGCGTGAATACGGTGTTGACATCATGAACCTGCAACGCGTGTCTGACATCAAAGGTGCAGATAGCACAGCCAATGGTCTGATAGAAGTGACTTTAGAAAATGGTGCGAAACTTGAATCTAAAACAGTCATTCTGTCTACCGGTGCACGCTGGAGAGAGATGAACGTTCCGGGTGAAGCAGAATACAAAACTCGTGGTGTAGCGTACTGCCCACACTGTGACGGTCCATTGTTCAAAGGTAAACGTGTAGCGGTAATTGGTGGTGGTAACTCCGGTGTAGAAGCTGCGATTGACCTTGCAGGTATTGTTGAGCATGTAACGCTGGTTGAGTTCGATACTAAACTACGTGCGGACCAGGTATTGCAAGACAAACTGAACAGTTTGCCAAACACCACTGTGATCAAAAATGCGCTTTCTACCGAAGTCATCGGTGACGGTTCACAAGTCACAGCGTTGAAATACAAAGACCGTGCAACTGATGAAGAGCACACAGTAGAACTTGCAGGGATCTTCGTTCAGATCGGTTTGTTGCCGAACACTGACTTCCTGAAAGGAACTGATGTTGAGCTAACCAACCGTGGCGAGATCGTGATTAATGAGCGCAATGAAACCAATGTGAAAGGTGTATTTGCTGCAGGTGACTGTACCACTGTTCCTTACAAACAGATCATCATCGCGACTGGTGAAGGTGCCAAAGCATCATTATCTGCCTTCGATTACATCATTCGCTCTGGTCAGTAAGATTTAAAATTCATGAATTAAAAAAGCCCGCGCAATGCGGGCTTTTTTATATCTTAAAGCTGATTTATTCCTGTAGTAATTGAGCAGCCAGTTTTTCAATATTTCCCATTTCAGGATGTACAGCAGCAATATTAGCTAAAATCGTGACTGCTTTCTTCTTGTTTAAATCAATCATCAAAATAGCAGAATGCCCTGCGGTATTTCCGCCATGCCAGATGATTTTGGTGCCATTGTCCTGTTCTCGCACAAACCAGCCCAATCCCAATTGGTAGCTACCTGCTTTTTCTGTAGTTGCTTGCTGAGTTAATTGTACTGCCGCATTTTTTGCATCGAGCTGAGCTTGTGCAAATCTGGTTAAATCTGAAGCTGTTGAGAATACGCCGCCCGCGGGTAAAAAGGTATTAAATGACCAAGTGGTAATTTCTTTTCCCTGGGCATCAAATGCAGGTACAAGCTGCTTAGCTGCTTGATCAAGCGAGGTATAGCTATTTTTCATCCCATACTTTTTAAATACATGTTCATTGAGTAACTCAGCAAAATCCTTATTTTGCGATTGACTCAAACTCTGTCCTAATAAAGCCACAGCCAAATTAGAATAATGTGGCACTTTTCCACTGTTATTCGCATGTTCAAGCTCTAAGGAATTTTTTAAATATTCTTCCAGTTTAGCTGCATCATATTCCTTATATGGATCAGTATCATCATCTACTTCCAAATTACTCGGTAGTCGTGGCAGCCCAGACGTATGATTGGCTAAATCCTGAAAGCGAACCTGGATATTGTCCTTGAATGGAAAGGCATAATAAGGATTAATCTTGTCATCCAGTTTAATTTTATTTTGTGTCACCAGTTCAGCCAATATGGTTGATGTCATCACTTTGGTCAGAGAACCAATTGCAAAGACTTTATCCTGATTGGCCTTGGCCAGGATTTTGTCCTTATGTTTCTGTACCCCATAGTAATGGGTTTTGTCTTGATCTAATACCGCTATAGCCACTTGAGTCTGCTCTGGAAAAGTCCGTGTAGCCTGATAAATTTTCTCTGCAATCGCTTTTGGATAGCCTTGAATAGCATTGACTGTCTTATTATTTGCTGCAGTAGATTCGATATAGGGCGTAAATAAAAGGCCGGAAATCTGTTGATCATTATTCAAACTCATGCTGAGTTTCAGACGGTCTTTTTCAAAGTTAGCCTTATAGACTGCAGTCTCTTTACCTTTAGACTCTATATACTCAAGACTTTGTATTTTGCCGAGTTGCTGCTGTAAGTCTTTAGAGACTTTTTCAAACATATTTAAAGGAATCGCCTTTTTCGCTTCAGGTGAAAACTTTTCAAAAATTGCTGCATAATTTTGCGCATTAAAATCCTGCTGAAACTGGGCAATAACTTCCTTTTCAATATCCGATTGTGCATAAAGACTGCTCATATAGAGCAAGGATGATAAAAACAGTGATATTTTCTTCATGAGATCAGTATTGTTCCTTAAGTTTATAATGCACTTTCATAAAAATTATTGAAATTAAACATTTTTATAGACTTAATACAGTGCAACGAATAGTTAAAAAATAAGCAAAATATATTCCATATCATTCTATTTTGTGGAGCAGATCAATTCATCTAAGTTCTTGCCCTGTCTATTTCCCATTTTATACTTGTTGTTCTTAAGCTCCACTCGAACTGGTTCAAAAATTGCTTATGAATTGATAGATAGCATAGTTAATTATTCCAGAAAATTTTCTTGAAATAATCTAACGATGTTATGTACTTAGCCAATTATTATTTGTTTTCCTCACTGAGACTTGGGTAACTTTTTGTTATATGACTTGTCAGCGTCTAATTTCATCATTAACATGACATGTAGGCCTAAAATAAAAGTCCGTGAAAGATAACAAAAAAATAATCAGAAATGTAATGGAGCTTAGCAATGTACTATCAATATCACTGTGCGTGCTGCGATAAAGTTGTGGAAGCTGGCCAAAAAGAATGTCATGCCTGTGGCTCACATAATATTCGCAGCCCTTATGGTTTTTGGATTTTATGTCTGGTGGCCTGTCTGGTTACTGCAATCGCATTCAAGGTAATGCATGTCTATATCCAGTCACAGCAACAAGAAGTGCCAGCTCAATCATCTTTATTCGATGTGCTGCAACAAGATAATAAACGTCCGCGCTAATTTTTTTATCCTCAAGCAAGACCTGACTTGGATCAGGTCTTTTTTATGCGATTTTAACTTGAATATGAAACGCTGCCAGAATAGAAAATTTGAATTACAATAAGTCATCTTGCAGTGAGAGATGAAAATGGTTCAGTTAATTAAAAAAGGCGGCTTACGTGAGCGTGCCAATCGCAGTCGCAGTTATCAGGGTTCGGAAAATACTGAGGCCACCCTTAAACCGAATCGTTATCAGTCTCCAGTGCAGAAACAGGATCATCCAGTTTCTGATGCTTCCGCTGCACAGCAGCTTTCTACCGAAAACTCCTCTGTTACCCCATCGAATTAAGATTTTTAGTTCATTAGAACCAGCGCGTCATACCATAACCAGACTGCAAAAATCAGGAATAACCCGCCTGAAATCATATCGATATAACTTCCTGATCGCTGGTAAGCCTCTTTAATTTTGGGATGGGAAATTAACAGCATCAGTAAAGTAAAAGTAATAAAGGTTTGCAGCGGAATAATCACTGCCAGTTGCGCTTTTAAATAATCAGAAGCTGATGAGCTCAGTGCAAGTGAAAATACGCTACTGAAATAGATCAGGGTTTTAGGATTCGACAGATTAGTCAATAAACCCTGCATAAAGTAACTTTTTGGTGCTTCTACCGTATTTAAATCATCTTGAGCTTGATGCCTGTTCTGAAAACCTTGCCATCCACCTTTTAGCATGGCCCAGCCCATTTTGGCCAAAAATAGCCCACCGATGACCATCAATACCTGTTGAATCCAGGGAAACTGGTCGATCAATACGGTAAAGCCTGCTAGCGTCAATACCACCCAAACCACGATCCCCGCTGAAATTCCGGCAATTACCTTTAGGGCATTCATACGTGTCGTAGAAGCTGCACTTTTTGCGATAAGTAAAATGTCAGGACCCGGGCTTAATTGAGCAACAAAATGCAGAAAACAGATGGTAAAAAGCAAGGACATTTAAAAAAGATCAAATGGTAAAAAAACTATTATAACTTTTGTTTAATGAAATTAGAAAGTTCCAATAAAAAAGCCGAATCATGAGATTCGGCTTGAAGTATTTATATTGAAAGCGTGATTTTATTTCTTGTTCACATCTTTCATTTCAATTTTCTTGGCTTCCGGGGTCACTTCACGGGCTTCACCATCAATAATGGTCGAATCACCATGCCCCCCCTGCTGGTTCTGCATATCCTGCATTTGACGCATCATTTCAGCAAACGGGTTTTGACCTGCACCTCCACCGACATCGCCCATCATGCCACCCATCATTTTTTCCATCATGGCTTGCTGACGTTTCATCATCATTTTCATCATGGCTGCCTGGAAAGCACGTTGTACAGGTGGAATCAGCATTAATACCGCAAGCACATCACTAATCAAACCAGGAATCAGCAGGAAAAAGCCGGCTAAGATCTTAGGTAAATTATTCGACAATGCCGGATCTGCACTCATCTGTCCCATCTGCATTTGCTGCATTTGTGGCATAACGCCGGCCGAATATTTCCGGATCAGGTTCATACCGATAAAGAAGGCCGCCACAAACCAGAAAAATACGTACCACATGCTCCCGACAAGGTCACCCACGCCAATCCATACAAATACTTCGAGGACTAAGCCGGCCAGGATAATAAGAAATAATTTCATGAAAATTAATCTAATCTCAGTAAAATAAATATTAGGATGCTGTAATCAACTGCTTCATCAGGATCAAGCTTTTTTGATACGCTTATGTAACAATATGGGCATTATTTTATTTTTAAAGTGCAGGCATGTCATTAATTATTGGGATTGATCCCGGTTCGCGTCTAACAGGTTACGGTATCATCCAGAAAGAAGGTTCAAAACTCACTTTTGTTGATGCAGGAACGATTAGAACTGAAACAGCGGAAATGCCTGAACGTTTAAAACGAATCTTTGCCGGTGTAGAACGGATTGTCAAATTTTACGGCCCGACCGAGGCTGCGGTGGAACAGGTGTTTATGGCACAAAACCCGGATTCTGCTCTTAAATTGGGTCAGGCACGTGGTGCCGCAGTCGCAGCCTTGGTGAATCTGGATCTGAAAGTTGCCGAATATACGGCACGGCAGATCAAACAGTCTGTTGTGGGCTATGGCGCTGCAGACAAAGAACAGGTTCAGATGATGGTTATGCGTATTCTGAACCTGACAATCAAACCGCAACAAGATGCTGCCGATGCACTTGCTGCTGCGATTTGTCATGCTCATGCTTCAGGCAGCATGAGTAAAATGGCCGTATTGAATGCCTTAGGCGGTATGGCACGCGGACGCAGCCGGGTCAGCACCCGTCGTCGTTAGTCTTTAGTTAATACTTTAAAATCCTGAAAATCAGCGTCCTGAAGAGTCAATTTCTGCTGATGAATTGCAGTGACTTCTGCACGTTGTGGTCCAGTTCTGCTGAGCTGGATCATGTCCTGAACAATCGCTTCCTTCCCCACAATGATAGCCTCAACTTCGCCTGTTTCCAGATTACGCACAAAACCCTTTAAACCTAATTGAATTGCTTGTTGTTCAAACCAGCGACGGTAGCCCACGCCCTGCACTTTGCCCTGAATGATCAAATGAATGGCCTGCATTTTTATTTTCCTTAGCGGTTCACAACCTGGTAAATGGCATGTTTCATATCTTGTGCCTGCAAGCCGCGCTCCCCATTTTTTGCCAGCAAATCGCCTGCAAGTGCGTGCAAAGTTACGATCTCATGTAAATGAATGGCATCTTTAAATTGGGCTTTCAAACTGGCGATCATGCCAGCAAGTACATCTCCCATTCCTCCGGTTCCCATACCGGCATTGCCTGCGGTACAGATGAAAAGAGCATCTTCTAAAATCAGGCTACCTGAACCTTTGAGCACCCATTGTCCCTGATATTTTTGCTGGAGCTGTTTAATTGTCTGAATGCGATCTGCTTCGACTCCTGATGCTTTCATTTCTAGCAAAGTAGCCGCTTCACCCGGATGCGGTGTTGCATAAGTATGGGCATTCAAATTTTGTGGTGCTTTTGCCAGAAACCACAAGGCATCTGCATCGAGAACTGTCTCCAGCTCTGATTGCTGAATCAGGTCAAACCAGTAATTATATTGCTTCTCAGCCCAAGCATCGCGTCCTAACCCCATACCAAAACAGACAGCATCCACATGACGAACTAAAGCTTGGCGTTGCTCAGCATCTAGCGCATTAATATCACGCAGCATGATATTCGGAGCACGTGACAAAATGGCAGTATGATGTTTGGCATCACAAACCACAGTGACCTTACCTGCACCGGCAGCAAAGGCTGCCTCAGCTGCCATAATGACCGCACCGCCCATATCGGCATGCCCCCCAATTACGAGCACATGCCCATAACTGCCCTTATGTCCAAAAGCTTCACGTTTAGGCAGATGAATTTGAGTCGAGGAAATTTGAGCTATCGGCACAAGTTCAGCATCGGGAGGAATAACCGAGATGACCTCTACCTTGCCGGCATATTCTTTGCCTTGTCCGGTAAATAGTCCCGCCTTTAAACCTAAAACAGTAAAACTATGATCTGCCCTAATGGCAACCGGCAAAGGCTGGCCTGTATTGGCATGCAGTCCGCTTGGAATATCCACTGCAATTTTAAGACCTTGCTGGGCATCAATGCTTCGAATAATCTGTTGCCAATTTTCATTCAGATCACGGTTCAAGCCGATCCCAAATAAGGCATCAATATAAACATCATATTGTTTCTGAAAATTAAAACCTGAATAAGTGGGTATACCGATTTGCTGAGCTTCCCGGATTGCTTGAGCCAGATCCTGTGATGGACCGGGTTCTGCTGTATAAATATCTATTTCAAAACCGGCCTGTTTTAAATATTTTCCTACCAGATAGCCATCACCGGCATTATTACCCTGACCGCAACACACAGCGATTTGAGTCAATTGCCGTTGTTCCAACAAGGGGATGAGTCGCTGCGCAATCGACCATGCCACCTGTTGCATCAAACCATAAGAACTATTTTGCTTGCCAAACCAACGCTGCTCCCATGCTTGTATATCGTGGCTATGATAAACTTGCTGCTGCATTTCTTATTTCCTGTTTCCGGTTTATGACAACACCCGATTCCCAAGCGCAAATCCAAGTTTATCAACAAGATCCCCATGAACTGAAAGCGTGGATCAAAGCGCAGGCACGAGAACTGGGTTTTTCTGATTGTGTCATTGCCAAACCGGATGCTCAAGCAGAATTAGTCCGCTTGCAGGAATATTTAGACCGCGGCTATCACGGTGATATGAAGTTTTTGGAAGAAAATCTGGAAAAACGTGCCGATCCCACACTGCTTATTCCCAATACCAAATCCGTGATCTGTGTACGAATGGATTATCTGGTCGATCTTCCAGAACCGCGTCTAGTGCCCTATGCACCAAATTCTGCGATTATTGCCCGTTATGCCCGTGGTCGTGACTATCATAAGACCATGCGCGGGCGCCTAAAAATGCTGGCTTCTAAAATTCGGGAAAAAGTCGGTGAATTTGAATCCCGCCCCTTTGCAGACTCTGCTCCTGTATTTGAAAAATCCCTGGCCGAAAGTGCGGGCATGGGCTGGACCGGTAAACATACTTTATTAATCCATAAAAAATCCGGGTCTTTCTTTGTTTTAGGTGAGCTGTTTAGCTCACTGGAACTGCCCTTTGATGAGCCTGCAAGCAAACATTGTGGTTCATGCACAGCCTGTATTGATATTTGCACGACACAGGCTATTGTTGAACCGTATATGCTGGATGCACGTCGCTGTATTGCTTATTTAACCATTGAGTATAAAGGGATCATTCCAGAGGAGTTACGTCGAGGGATTGGTAACCGGGTCTTCGGTTGCGATGATTGTCAGTTGATTTGTCCGTGGAACAGCTTTGCTCAAAAAACTAATATTGAAGATTTTCACCCCCGACATGGACTGGATCAAGTGAGTTTACTGGATCTCTGGCAATGGGATGAAGCTACATTTTTAAGCTCAACTGAAGGCAATCCATTACGCCGTACCGGCTATCAGAGCTTTATGCGCAATATTGCGATCGGCTTGGGTAATGCGCCTTTTGATCCACAGATTGTCCAGGCATTACAAGCTCAGCAGAATCAACATGATGAGATTGTACAAGTTCATATTGACTGGGCCATACAGGAACAACTGGCAAAATCCCGGTAATTTTCAATTTTTACTTCGGTTCACATTTTCTCGTCAAAGCCTTACACAGTTACTGTGCAAGCTATGGCATAAAGGAAAAAGAATAGAAATAAAGCCGGAGGTGGATATGCAAAAGTCATCTGATACACAACATCAAAATCAGGAACAGCTTGAAGAGTTGCAACATCAACACCAGAAGCAGCAACAACAGCAACAGCAGCAGTCACAACATGGCCCGCTTGGCTCTCCAAAAAATAACCAGCACGAACAAGATGAACGTGTATTAAACAAGCAACATCGTAGTGATTTACAAAACCAGAATATTCACGGAAATCATCGTGAATAAACTCCGATCAAGAGTTCAACTACAAAGCTCACCTTGTGTGGGTTTTGTTTTTTCTATAAGGTCATATTTTGCTAATGAAGATGGCGATACTTTTACTTAAGATGGAGCCTGATAAATAAATATGAACAAGGATGGACAGATGAACAGTATTGATCCAATACGTAATGATTGGTCTCGTGCAGAAATTGAAGCCCTATATCAACAACCTTTAATGGACTTAATCTTTCAGGCTCAACAGGTTCATCGTCAATATTTTGATGCCAATACCGTTCAGGTCAGTACCCTGCTCTCTATTAAAACCGGTAAATGCCCGGAAGATTGCAAATACTGTTCTCAGTCCGCACATTATGATTCCAAACTCGAAGCGGAAAAACGCATTGCAGTAGAAAAAGTAATTCAGGAAGCAAAAGAAGCTCTGGCCTCTGGCAGTTCACGCTTCTGCATGGGAGCAGCATGGCGTAATCCGCATGAACGTGATATGCCTTATGTACTGGACATGGTACGTGAAGTCAAAGCACTTGGACTAGAGACCTGTATGACTTTAGGCATGCTGAATGCCTCACAGGCAGAACGTCTAAAAGATGCTGGACTGGATTATTACAATCACAATCTGGATACATCACGTGAATACTATTCACATATTATCAGTACCCGCAGCTTTGATGACCGACTAGATACATTGGACCATGTGCGTCAAGCTGGCTTGAAAGTCTGTAGTGGTGGCATTGTCGGCTTAGGTGAAAGTCGTAATGACCGGATCGGTTTATTATTTGAGCTTTCTACACTTCCGATTCACCCAGAATCTGTGCCCATCAATATGCTAGTGCCAATTGAAGGCACACCGATGGCAGATGTTGAAAAACTGGATGTGATTGAATGGATTCGAACTATTGCAGTGGCCCGCATTCTGATGCCAAAAAGTTATATTCGTCTTTCGGCAGGCCGTGAATCACTGACTGACTCAGATCAGGCATTGGCATTTATGGCAGGCGCCAACTCAATTTTCTCAGGCGAAAAACTGCTAACGACTCCAAATACAGCCAAAGGTCGTGACCAACAGCTCTTTGAAAAATTGGGACTGGTAGCAGAACAACCAAAGCCAAGCATCCGAGCATTGGCGACTGATGCAATGGCAAGTTAATTGAAATAATTCAAGATGCTGAAAAGTTATGCGCAGTAATTAAAATGCCATAACTGGCATTGAGATAATCACCGATCCGGATCTGGTCTGTTCCATTGGCATGATGTACGACCAGTTCCTGCGTCAGTGCATCAAAGCTAAAAGAGTCATAACAGTCCTGATGCAGGCTTAACCAGTGCAAAGTGTCAGCCAGATTTTCATCTACAATATAGGTTTTGGCATGGAAATCTTTGCTCATTTAGGCCTTCTCATCATGTGGTACTGGTAATGATTTTAATAGATATGAGTTTAGATTAAATATAATGGATATAAAAAAGTGAGCATATCGCCATTGCTGTCCCACAATTTTTCACAAGAGGAAGCTCATTTGAGCTTCCTCTTG